>VFQO010000022.1_pt1 | contig 228027 bp, 193 predicted proteins | sample 3512331 | NCBI WGS metagenome assembly VFQO01 (sample SAMN10412371, study PRJNA504923) | tailings metagenome | isolation source: Replicate 3 from Balatoc abandoned mine | place: Philippines: Itogon, Benguet | collected 2017-08-28 | reverse complement strand
TAGTTTCAAATACAAGCAGTCTGAAGACTGCATACAGGTGGTCCAAGCCTGCCTGGAGCAGGCAGGTCTGAAGACTTGAACCCATTTTGTCTAAATAACCTCTGCGCCCTCCGCGCCATCGCGGTGAATTTATAAAATCCCTCCGATTGCCGTCGATACGGCCTTGGTCAGCACATCGATCGCCGCATTGGCAGCCTTTTGGGCGATGGCTTTGGTGATGACTACCACGGCGTGGAGCTCGGCTTCGAGGATCAGTTTCTCATCGTTTAGCCTGGATTCGAATTTCTCTTGGGTCAAATCTCCCGTCAGTCGCAGTTCGGCGATCAGCGCCAAGCGTTCTTTTCGATTGGTCAGAAACTGGCTTGTGGCGGATTTGGCATCCGTCCAGTTTTCGGCGACAGTGTCTTTTACAGCACCCGACATTTGGGCGATTACTTCGTTGATGTCAAATTTCATGGCGTTTGGGTAGGGGTGGTGGTGACGATTTCTTTGGCTTTTTCGGCCACTTGCATGGCAAAGAGTAGGTCACCGAGGGTTTTTCGGTTGAGTTTGATCAGGCCATCGCTGAGCGTATTGTCAGTTCGGTGTTCCTCCTTGTACTTGGTCCAGAGCTGTAGGGTGATCTCACAGATCCGAACCGAGTGGGTATTCAGCGGGCGGATTTTGTTCTTGTTGAGCAAGGAGACGAGCTCCACCTCGATGTCCACATACTGCTCGGCAAAGTGGGCGTAGGCTCTACCTCCCTCTTGCGGGGTAGAGGTTTCGAGCATCAGGAGGTAGAATTTATCCACCGCCTTGGTGGTGTAGTCGATCTGCTCGAGGATGGCCGAATCAGCTGGAGGGATCAGGGCTACCTTGCAGGAACTGAAAAACAACAGCAGCACCATCAAGGGTGCCACGCTGCGAATGCGTAAGTGATTCATCGTGTTTTGGATATGGTTAAAAATCAGTGAACTCGAAACAGTAAGCGAAAATGGAATGTAGGAAATTTTGGGGGTAAAAAAGGTAAGAGGTGGGTAAAAAACTGTTTGATTTCCAATTACAAATTGGTTTTTATAATAGGGTGGAATTACAAATTCCACACAGCACTTATCTGAACTTCAAAGAAGGAAGGGAGAGGCTACGCTCAGAGGGGGGGGTGATTGTACTTTAAGAAAGAGGATTAAATTTTCACTGACTTTTCGTTCGCTTCAAATTCCTTGAGCGTTTTTCCATCTTTTGTTTTCCACTCAGTCAGCCCGTTTGCACTTCTTCCCATAACCATGATTGCTGCGGTGGATGGACTGCCGAAAATGTAATCATCCACAAATTCAAGGTATTCGCCTTTATCAGCAAGAACTCCTTCATCGATAAGCTTCTGTCTCAATTTCATAAAACTTGGACTCATGGAGTTGACCACAGTTGCGGCGGCTTTTGAGCCTTTGAATACCACAAATCCATCTGAACTTTGCTCTCCTTGGCCGTCTGCACTTCGTGCAGCTTTGATGAAAAATGTAGCCTGTTTTTGCTTTGCTTTAAACTCTCTTTTCTCATCAAATACTTTGTGCCCCAGGGTGTTTACCAGAAGCTTGATGTATTCAATGAATTCTTCCATTTCTGCTCGGTCAGATTCGGAAATGGAGGATTGGGTTGGAACAATCGAGTTGTCGATCTTGTAGCGATTAGCTGATTTCGCAATGTCGTGAAGCCTGTTTTCAAGGTATTTGATGTGTGCTTTATTCAGGTTTTCATCTTTGCTGATGAAGACAATTGCTTCATTCCAAAAGTCTTTGGAAGTCAATTGTTGATTAAGTCTTCTCAGGATTGATTCTGCTTCACCTATGTAAACCTGATCTTTGCCATCGTCATCCTTTCCAAACAAAAGGTAAACTCCTGTACTGGTTAAATCTTCTCGGTCTGAACAATCTTTTATTTTAATTCTAGGGATTTTGTATGCCTTTCCAGACCAGTTGGAAAGCTCACAACTCATCCGCCCATTTGGCTCACCATCAATTAGAAATATCTTAATTGTCTTTCCGAATTTCATGATTTGGTTTTTGGATAATCGGGTAGTTTGTTGATGGTGAAGATACTATTCTTAGCACAATGACGAATTACAAATTCGTTAGCATATGAGGGTGAAGTTTCAAACTTCACCCAGCACTTATCTGAACTTCAATGTTTGAGAGGAGAAACTACGCTCAGTGGGGTATCCACATGAGGATGAAAAGAAAAGTGTGCGGTCTCATTTTATTAGGAGTTAATTTTTTCAAGGTCTAGCCCTCAGTTAAAAATAGGAAATTGTTTTTAGTTTAAAACTATGAAATTCTAATGAATAGAAGGCTGAAGTTACAAACTTCACCCAGCTCTTTTCTGAACTTCAATGATTGAGAGGAGAAACTACGCTCAGTGGGGTATCTGTTTTGCGCTAAAACCCCCATTGCGGCCAAACGCGTGTTGGCAGCAGTTTTTATCTTTTATAGTGCTCTTTCAGGTAGGTGACAACTGATTTTGCACTTATTTTTAAAGCTAGATTATTTCTAGTTTCAGCATCTATTTTATGATTAGAATTGTCGCCATAGTCTGAAACACCTTTCATTGAAACAAATAAAGGATTACTGTCTTTGTTGGTGTTTGTTGATGCGAAATACACTCCATGAGTTTCCATGTCCATCGCTTTTACTCCATGGTATGAATCATTAATATCTCTCATTTTTTCATCACTTCTCATCAGTGTACTGCCTGTTACCATTAATCCTAATTGACAATTTGGTTTTCTTTTTAGTCCTTCAGGAATATTTAAAGAATCAACAACACCTAAAAATGATTGACTTGTAGAAAAAATAGTTAGTCTTCCTTTTAGATTTTTGTTAATTGATTCTGCAGATTGCATAAATTTCTTTTTTGAGACCTGCCCTTCTTTTTCAATTTCTACAACATTTCCATAATTAATAGTTTTTTCGGCTATAATCAAATCACCAATTTGCACAACATTTTTATTTCCTGCACATATTCCACACATTATTACCATGTCTGGGGAAAAAAGTGAAATTGCTTTTGTAGTGCTGTTAACCGCAGACTCAATTCCCATTCCATTCGGATAGGGTAAAATTATCTTTAGATATCCTTTTGGACCTTTTAGTTTTGTCTCATAGTATATATTTGAATCATTGGCTTCTATATCAATTTCAGAAATATCATCCAATTCTGATTTTATTGATTCAAATTCTTGTGGTGTTGCCGTCATTATAACGACATCAACCGAATTATGACTTATTATTGAATTTTTTGGGACAAAGACTGATTTGTTTTCTGCTGAAAATTCATTCGCACGAGAAATAAGACTTATTACCAAATCAATCATAGGATTAACTTAATAAGTGTTTCTTTAGGGATTCAAAGAATTTATCATAAACCATTTCATCTGTAGTTTCTGGAACGGTTAATTGAATATTTAGATTTATGGTTAATCCTCCTTTGGTTTCCTTGAATTGTTTAGAAAGTTGATTGCCAAAATCAAGACTTTCAGAATTAAGATTCCCCTCAGATTTTTTTACTGAAGAATTAGTGACAGGTGCCTTCTCTGTCTTCGGTTCAACCAAGTCACTAGTCTCTGGATCTGTAAATTCAGCATAATCAGCTAAATTTCTGAATGTGTTTACAGTGTGACTTAAGGCCAAAGCTCCTGCTGTAGTTTTCGTAGTGAAAAAATGGGAAAGCTCATCTTTGTCAAGTGTATTTGCGTTTGGATAAATTTGAAATAGTTCTGAATAGGCATCTCTGATCGCATCTCCAAGAACCGCTTTTCCAGTTTTATTTGAACGAAATTTTAACCACAGATCGGTTGGTATTCCATCCTTGTCCGCAAAACCAAGGAATTTTAGTATTGGAATCATTTTTTGTTCAGATGGCTTTGTGAAACCAATGGATGCCATCCATTTTGCATCTAATTTGGCAGGCTGTCCAACAGTTTGAATTTTAGCAAGAATCTTTTGAATTGTTCCGGTTGCTGTAGAGTAAGGGTAATTCATATTGATATATTTAGTTATTTAAATTGCTGCCAACTTGTTTATTTATTCACCTTTGGCTCTCATGCACCCCCAATACTAGACCCCAATGTGCACCTTGTGGATTTTTTAAGATTTTGGTGTTCTAATTGAATTTCCTGTGTTGGTTTTGAAAAATCTCTGGGTTTACCCTTTGGGTCATTTGGATAGGATGAGCACTTTGACTCAGTAGTTTTCGATGCATGGTTTGATAAAAGTTAGAATGAAAAATTGCCGCTGGGTTCCTTCCCTGATGGCGATTTGAAAATAAAAAGTAATTTTCTGATAATAAAACGCTAGTTGAGGAATCGACTAAAATTTTCAATTTTTTTTCTTTCGCTCATGCAGGATCCCATATACGGCTGCTGCAAAGACAAGCACATAGAGCGTGGTTAGTGCAGGCTGTTTTACGGTCAGGGTGGAGAATTGGACATTGCGCAAGGCCGCGCTGCCGACGATCAGGGCGATGATCGTGAAGAAGAAGTTGATTCCTTTTTTAGGTTCCATAGGTTAGCGAGTAGGGTGGATGCGGGGTTAGGATCTTACCCCGCGGGTTGAAGTACTTCAAGGTTTTTCGAAGCGTGTACAGCTCGGTGATCAGGGCTTTAGTTCCTGGATTGGCGTTCGACGGCTACTGCTTTTTGGCCAAGCTTTTCTACCAGGGAAGGAGACAGTCTGCCGATTAGCCAAGCCACCCGTGCTCGACCCGGAAGGACGATGATGCCTTTGTTTTTTTCTACGGCATCCAGTGCCTCGCTGGCGCATTTGTCCACGGGGTAGGGAGGACCGGCCAGTGCAGTCAGGAAGCGACGGAGGTTGGGTGACCACTTGATCCCGAATTGACTGGGGTTTTCACTGTCCAAGATGGGAGTTTCAATGGCGGCGGGACATAGGGCACTGACCTTTACCCCACGCGGGGCGGCTTCCATCCGTAGGCTGGTGCTCAGTCCTACTACGGCATGCTTGGTCAGGGCATAGGGCGCCAAGAGTGGGGCAGGTCCCAATCCGGCGAGAGAGGCGACGTTGACGATGTGCCCGAAGCCCTGCTTGACCATGATGGGATAGGCTGCCAGTACGCCATGGAGTACGCCGTAGACATTGATGTCCACGATGTGTTGCCAGGCGGCGAGCGGGATCTCATCCGTCTCTCCCCCGATGCCGATGCCGGCATTGTTGAAGAGGTAGTCGAGTCGGCCCATTTCCCAGGTAAAGGAATCGATGCAATCCTTCACGGCTGCGGCATCCCTTACGTCCAGTTTTACGGCGCGGGCCTTGGGTCCGCAGGCTTCGGCGACTTGTTGGGCTGCTTCCAGATTAAGGTCTGTCACGCAGACTTTGGCTCCTCTCGAGGCCAGCTCGATCGCCAAGGCTCTTCCGATCCCTGACCCACCGCCGGTCACTACTGCCGTTTTGTTGGAAAATGTGCTCATGAGGTTCGTTTTATCACGGGTTAAGTACTTGAATCTAGGTGTTTTAATGGGTTTCTTCCGGTTATTTCTTACTGAAAAACAGCCCCAAGGTCAGGGTGGACAGGCCCTGCACGGGGATCAGGATGCTGTCGTAGCTTTTGAAGGATTTGATCAGGGGGATCTGCTCGGTCACGATGAGATTGGCATTGGCCTGCAGGTGCATGAAGGGCACCAAGAAAGCAGACAGAAAGATCAGCAGCAGGAAGAAATAGGACATGCCCAAGGCGAGGCGGAAGAAAAAGGCATCGATCTCCTGGGTGGCAGGTGGCTGGGTCACGGTGACGATCAGCACGCCGATCATCAGGGACAGGGGAGGCAGGATAAACTGAAACAGCCAAGACCATACTTCCCCCTCGCTGGGGCCGAAGCGTCCCATGCGAGCCACCACGAAATAGGTCACAAAAATGACCAGAGAGGCTACGATCCAGTGGGTGAGGAGTTTTTTTCGGGACTGGTAAAAATCTACTTTTTTCATGCTCAGTTAGCGGTTAGGTTGCGTAGGTTACGGGTTTTTTCAAGGTGCTGATTCACGGTGAGTCGCTTGCTTCGATCCAGGACGGGCACCTGTCCGATGTCACTTTGGAAGAAATGGTAGACGAGGATGGTGAGGGTTTTGTCTTTCAGTTTCATGTTTCGCAGGTCCTTGGGCAGGGTGGAGTAGCTGTTTTCCAGTAGTTTGGTAAAAAAGCCAAAGGAACCTTGCTCACTTCCCGTGCGGGCTTCTGCGGCGGAGACCACGCAGGCGATGATGCGGAAGTCGCTCTCGGTGGCGAAGAAGATCGAGCGAAACACTTGGTAGAGGGAGAAGCTGCCACTGGGATTGCCTCTCAGGTCCCATCGGGTGTCTTCGGGACTTACCGGGGAACCGTCTTTTTGGATGCGTTCGATGGCTGTGGTGACGGCAAAGCCGGGTTCGTGCAGGTAGAAGTAGTGCAGCCTACCCTGATAGCCGGCGGCTTCAAAGCTTTCGCGGATATGCTGGTCTACGTCGCCTAGGCGCTCGGTGGTAGGCAGGAAATCGGGGATGGCGATTTTGGAGGAGGGAAAAGGGGCGACCTTGGGGAAGTAGAATTTTTCAATGGATTTTTCTCCGGCGAGTCCTCTACTTGCACCAAGGACAAGTTCCACGCCCTGATCCTCCTCTGGTGGAAATTTTTCGAGTAGAAGTTTACTCAATTCATCAAGTTTTTCTTCAGTAAATTCTGTCCTGATAAACTCGTCTTTTGGGATATCACTTCTGAAAAATCCATATTGATTATCGTAATTAACGGGGTCTTGGATATTGAGCCGAACCCTCATTTTAGCCATTGAATTGTGCAATTCTGATTTGGATTGGACTGATTTGGCCACTTTGGCGATGTAATCCAGCTGAAGGTAGCTGCTGATTAGGTTTAGTCCATGAGCAATTTCGAAGTAAAGACTTCCTTGGGAATTAGTAAGTGCAGGGATTTTGTCACTTGGAAAGTCGCTGTTTTCCAGTATTTCAAAATTGAGAGACATCCCATAGATCCCTACTAAATATTGAAGCGAGTCGAATTGGTAGTCTCCTTGGTTTTTGGCTTTGAAGTAAAGGCGCTTAAAATCCGGGTAGAGGTCCAGATTGACTTGCTTATTAAGGGAATCTTTCAACGAGGAAATGCCTTTCGTGAGCAGTTCGAAGTTCTCTTTGGTGACCCCAATGAGTTGGTAATATTCATTCCCCTTCCAATCCGAGGGATTGGAGGATTTCCAAATTTCATTCACAAGAGAATTCGCCGAATCCAACTGTGCTTTCCATCGGAGAAGTTGGGTGCGGGTGAGGGATTTTCGATTGACGAAGGAGTGTTTTGTTTCCAGAAATTGGAGTTGGGCCTCGCTGAGGAGGAGTAAGACCTGATTTTCTTGCCGAAACTTTTGGTTGCTGATTCCCTTCAGTTCGCCGTCGAGGAAGGGCAAGATGCGAGATACCCGGTCCGAACTCAGCGAGTCGAAATATTCGACCGTCAGCGACAGGTTGATGTAAGACTGTGCCAGTGTGAGGGAGTCGTTGGCTTGGACACGCACTAGGCAAGAGAAAAAGAGAAGCAGAGAAAAAGCGATTTTTTGCATGAGCTGGATGAGCTAAAAGTGGATGAAGAATACTTGAATTCTAATCTATTGAGAATTTTTAAAATTCAGAATGGGGTGAAGGAGCTTGAACTGCCTGTACTTCAGGTGTTTTTGGAGAAGAAAAGTCGCTTTTGAGGCGAATTAGGCGGGTTTTTGGCTTTGTTTAGTGAAAAATTAAATCACATTTTATTTTGAAAAAATGCTTTTTGTTTCTGTCTTCAAGGGTGAGGGGGAGACTTTTATTTCACCGCAGAGGCGCAGAGAACGCGGAGGAAATGGAGTTTTTAAGGCTCACCGCAGAGGCGCCAAGAACGCGGAGGGAAAAGAAAGTTCCTATTGAAATATTCACTAAATCGGTCCTAAGAAAGATCTTCTCTGCGTCCTCTGCGACTCCTCGGTGATTTTTTTGGAGCTGGCTGAAGACTGCATACAGAAAAGTCAAAGTCTGAAGACTTGAACTATCTAGGGACTTTTATTTCACCGCAGAGGCGCAGAGAACGCGGAGATTTTTAACTTTTCCAAAGTTCCAAACTTTGGAAAAGTTTGAAAGTCTACCTTAAACCTCTAAAAATGGGATTTAATACACTCCTTTTCCTCCGCGTCTTTGCGGTGAATAATTTATATGAAACACTAGCCGATTTTGACCGAGGTCATCGTCAGGGATCCCGCCAGGGCTTGGTCATTAAACAGGCTCACCGATTCATCCCCTTCTTTTAGCGCCAAGGAATACAGCAAGGGCAGGTAGTGCTCAGGTGTGGGAATTGCCAAGTCCCAAGCTCTTCCCTGAGATCGGAAATTGATCAGGGTCTGATGGTCGCCGTTTAGGATGCTTGCGTTCATCTGTTCACGCGCCTCCAGTGCCCAGTCAAATCCGAAGGTCTCGTTGAGCCGACTCCATTCCACCATGCGCAGGTTGTGGACCATATTGCCGCTGCCGATGATCAGCACGCCTTTTTCCCGCAGGGACTTGATCTCTCTCGCCAGTTCATAGTGGTACTGGGCTGGCTTGCTGTAGTCGATGCTCAGTTGGATCACGGGGATGTTGGCCGCCGGATAGAGGTGTTTGATCACACTCCAGGCGCCATGGTCGAGGCCCCACTTGTCATCCAAGTGTACCTCCGTTTGGGTGATCAGGGCTTGGGTTTCTCGTGCCAGTTCGGGGCTGCCGGGTGCAGGGTATTGCACATCGAATAGCGCCTTGGGAAAACCTCCAAAGTCATGGATCGTGAGCGGATGGGCCATGGCGGTGACGAAGGTGCCCTTGGTCTCCCAATGCGCCGAAATGCAGAGGATCGCCTGAGGGGTAGGGATGTCCTGGGCTACTTTTCTGAATCCTGCTACAAATTCATTTTCCTCGATGGCATTCATCGGGCTGCCATGTCCCAGAAAAAGGACCGGCATCTTTTGGGTTTTTCCCAAAGGAGCAGTCAGGTTGGAGAGATGTTGAAGCTTCATGCCGGCTAAAGTTTAAAAGGGAGAGTGTCCTTGGCTAGAAAGTAAATCAAAACCGGGTGAAAAATGGTTCAAAAAAACCGGTTAGGTTTAGGGTGGATTTTTTGATTGCACCGCAGGGGCGCGGAGGAAAGTTGCGTTTTTAAGGCTCACCGCAAAGGCGCAGAGATCGCAGAGGAAAAGGTGTGGATTTAATCCATTTTCTATTTTGAATAGGGATAATTCCAACAGGTGCGATGATCTAAACTTTTCCAAAGTTCCAAACTTTGGAAAAGTTGACCTCTCTGCGCCCTTTGCGCCATTGCGGTGAATTTTTTTTGAGCTGTATGAAGACTGGATACAGAAAAATCCAAGCCTGCCTGCAGCAGGCAGGTCTTAAGACTTGAACTATCTGGGTTCTTAACTTTGGAAAAATTGACCTCTCTGCGTCCTTTGCGACTTTGCGGTGAAAAAAAATTACTCTTCCTTAGGTCTGTATTTCATTTGTAAACCCATCAGGAAATTGCGCAGAACCTGGTCTTTGCATTCCCGGTATTGGGCCTGAGTGGGATTGCGGAAAAAGGCGCTGAGCTCGTGCTTGCTGAGTCGGAATCCACGCAGGGCAAAGATGTCGAGCATGTCCTCATCCTTGTAGTTCAGCGCGATGCGGAGTTTGCGGAGGATCAGGTTGTTGTTGAGGGTCTTTTCGGGGACAGGCACTTCCTCACCTTTCAGTCCGCGATTCAGGATGATGAATCCGTTGAGAAAAGCCGCCAGGTCCTTGTCGTAGAGCTTTTTGAAGTCGGGATCGTCTTCCTTTTTGAGCCACAGGGCGACTTCCTCGAAGTATACGTTCATACCTCCCAAGGCAAAAATCTCAGCCATCTTGTGGTCGTGAAAATGAAAGGTATATCTCAGGGTCCGGAGGATGTCGTTATTGCTCATAGGGCAAAGATATCATTCGCCTTTAAACTCACCGCAGAGGCGCAGAGGTCGCAGAGGATATTTAAAGATTATTTTCAATTCGTTTTACCCCATCGATAAGCCTCGTGGAATTAAAATTTATTAGTAAGCCAAGCCGTAATTGTGTTAGTTTTAAATAAGTAAGAAGCTGTGCGGTATGAATGCCTTGTATACTACTCAACGCGGAGTAAATTTTGTTCACCGCAGAGGCGCAGGGAACGCAGAGAAATTATTGAGATTCGATTTTTAAAGACTTTTAAAATTTAGAATATTAACTAACTTGAAAACAGTTATTTAAACTCATTTTTATCTAAACCTATCTTTTATGCTAGAAAATGAAATTTCATCTCAGGTGATTGGGGCAGCCATTGAGGTACACAAACAGTTAGGTCCGGGGTTATTGGAGAGCAGCTATGAAGCATGTCTCCATTATGAATTGAGAGAGCGTGGTCTAGAAGTAAAATCGCAAGTCCTCGTGCCAATCCTATAGAAGGGATTTCAACTAGATGCAGGATATCGGCTGGATATTTTGGTGGAAAACAGAGTGGTTCTTGAAATTAAATCTGTAGAAGAATTGGAAGGAATCCATACCGCTCAACTTTTAACTTACCTAAGATTAACCAAATTGAAGCTCGGACTTTTAATCAATTTCAACTCAGTGAAGCTAATCGATGGTGTAAAACGGGTCGCTAACAACCTTTAATTTTCCTCTGCGACCTTTGCGCCTCTGCGGTGAAAAAAAATTTCTCTGCGTTCTCTGCGTCTCTGCGGTGATTTTTACTTTGCGGTGAATTCCCCGATCTTTGAAGCCAATAAATCCTGTACCCTTGTCTACCAAAGTCCTTCTCATCACCCCGCCATTTACCCAACTCAACACGCCTTACCCGGCGACGGCCTACATCAAGGGGTTTTTGAATACGCTCAGCGTGCCTTCCCGACAGGCGGACTTGGGCATCGAGGTGATTTTGAAGCTTTTTTCCAAAAAAGGACTCACCCAAGTGTTTGACATCGCTGCTCAGAAAGCCGAGGAACTCTCCGACAATTCAGCCCGCATCCTGCGCATGAAGGCGAGCTACCTGCAGACCATCGGCCCGGTGATTGACTTTCTTCAGGATAAAAATCCCACCCTGGCTTACCACATTTCTGAGGGCAACTTCCTTCCCGAAGCAGGACGCTTTGAGCAGTTGGATGACCTGGAGTGGGCTTTTGGCACCTTGGGTGTGCGGGACAAGGCGCGCTACTTTGCCACGCTGTATTTGGAGGATATCGGCGACTTGATCATGGAGGCCGTGGATCCGCACTTTGGCTTTAGCCGCTATGCGGAGCGCTTGGGCATGTCGGCCAAGTCCTTTGACGAGATGGATGAGGCGCTCAAGCAGCCCCTGAGTCTGATCGACTCGATCTTGCTGGAGCTGTTGGAAGAAAAAATCCAAGCCTATCAGCCTGAGTCTGTTGCTTTTTCAGTTCCTTTTCCCGGCAACCTATACGGGGCACTCAAGTGCGGACAATACCTCAAAAAGCATCATCCCCAAATCAAGGTTTGGATGGGTGGAGGCTATCCCAATACCGAACTCCGCTCCCTAAAAGAACCTCGGGTCTTCGACTACGTGGATTTTATTACGCTGGACGACGGGGAGGCTCCGATTCAGTTGTTGCTGGATTACTTGGAGGGAAAAAGGCCTATCACCGAACTGAAACGCACCTTTGTCCGCATCAACGGGCAGGTGAAGTTTATGAATAATTCGGCGGTGAAAGACCTTCCGCAACGGGAAGTGGGCACGCCGGATTACAGCGACCTGGCCCTGCGGGAATACCTTTCAGTGATTGAGGTGGCCAATCCGATGCATCGACTTTGGAGCGATGGGCGCTGGAATAAGCTGACGCTGGCGCACGGCTGCTACTGGGGCAAGTGTACCTTCTGTGATATTTCGCTCGACTACATCGGACGCTACGAACCCATCAATGCCTCCATCCTATGCGACCGGATCGAGGAGATCATGACGCAGACAGGTACCAATGGATTTCACTTTGTGGATGAAGCCGCGCCGCCTGCCTTGATGCGGGACTTGGCGATTGAGATTCTTAGAAGAGGATTGGTTGTAGTCTGGTGGACGAATATCCGCTTCGAAAGCAGCTTTACCGCAGACCTCTGTCGATTACTTCGGGCTTCAGGTTGCATTGCGGTATCCGGTGGTTTGGAAGTAGCTTCGGATCGGCTGTTGGCCTTGATCAAAAAAGGCGTAACCGTGTCTCAAGTCGCCCAAGTGACCACCCACTTTACTGCTGCGGGGATCATGGTTCATGCTTACTTGATGTATGGCTATCCCACTCAGACGGCGCAAGAGACGGTTGACTCGATGGAAATGGTGCGGCAACTGTTTGAGATTGGGGTCTTGCAGTCGGGCTTTTGGCACCGGTTTGCGATGACCGAGCACAGTCCGGTAGGGCTGGATCCCAAGGCTTTTGGCGTGAAGCGAACTGATCTTACCTTGGGTTCATTTGCCAACAATGAGGTGGATTTTGTAGATCCTGTGGGCGTGGATCACGGACTTTTTTCCGAAGGGCTGCGCAAATCTCTCTTCAACTACATGCACGGGGTGGGCTTTGATATCCCACTGAAAAACTGGTTTGACTTCAAGATTCCACCGACTTCGATTCCCAAAAAATACATACAGCAGCAAATCGAAAATGTACCTCCCCAAGCCTACAAGGATCAAAACCGAATTCTGTGGATTGCTGCTCAGCCGGAACTGATGGAGGCTGAGGAAGGGTTTTGCGAGTTGATTTTCTCAGGAAAAAAGGAGGATTTTGCGGTCGAGCTTCCCCTCGAACTCGGAGAGTGGGTGTGTTGGCTGCTGGCAACCGTGAGCTATACTGAGGACCTGAATACCCTAAAACCTATCCGTGAGCATTACGAGGCAGAGTTGGGAGACTTCGAAGAACTCGTGGAATCAGAGGTTTGGGAGATTCTTCGGGAACACGGGTTGTTGGTGTTTTAAAAAAGAGTTCGGGGTTACTGAGTTCGTTGTTCAGTAAGCGTCATCGCGAAGAGAAGGTGCCGATTCTTCGGGTATCTGTGAATTTGCCTTCGATGAAGCGATCTACTCGAATAAACCCAAAAGATCGCTTCGAAGCAGTAGTTTTACTTGGTGAAATTCAGCTCTTATTTTGCTTCTCGCGATGACGGTAGCACGTCGTCGCGAGGAGAAGGTGCCTATCCTTCGGGTATCTGGGGAATTTACCTTCGACGAAGCGATCTCAACGCTTCAGTGATTTTTTGATAATTCTATTAAGTCCCTGCTTAAAACTCAGTATTCCTTGAATCAACCTGATTGGAAAATTCAGCTTTTGTGTAGATTCATGGAAGACGTGGGATATTTCTGTAATTTCCCGTATTCAAACCCCAGCCCATGGAAGAGCCGATTTTTGAAAGTAAGAAAGAGAAAGACAAAACCGAACGGGAAAGGCAGACCTTTTACCGCGTCGCTTTTCAAAATTACAGCAACCTCCTGCAGATCGCAGACAACAAGGCTAACATAATCATCAGTATCAATGCATTGGTGATTTCTTCATTGATTGCCTTGGTGAGCTATGGGTCGATTTCCAATCAGATGCAGATGAATCAGCCAGTGGTATTTGTGCCGATTTTGATTTTTTTGACCTTGATCCTAACTTCTACCTATCTGGCAGTTCAGGTTGCTAAACCCAAAATCATGGGTAAATCCAAAGACAAGACGGAGAAAACCCAGTTTAGCATGCTCTTCTTTGGAGCGACTGATTTTTACACTTACGAAGAATACCTCTTCGAAACCCATCGAGTCCTGCATTCCAGACAGGAGATTCAGGATCAAATGACGCTTTCACTTTATTATCAAGGCAAGGTGCTAAGTCGCAAATATAAAGTGCTTCGTCAGGCCTACACTGTCTTCACCTTGGCCTTAGGATTTGGGGTGGTAGTCTTACTAGCCAATCTGATTTTAGCTTAAAAAAAGACCTGCCAGGTTTTTGAAACTTGGCAGGTCTAATTCATTCAAAGACAACTTTTTTCTCAATAAGTATATTTCACAAATACTCGCTTGGTGATCGTTTCATCATCGGTTTGGATCAACATATCCGAGGATTCATCCATGGCAGCTTTAGCGCTCATCATGTACATCGGTTGAGGTCTAAATTGAGGCTCCACCGATACATGAAACACCCGCAATCCTTTCAGATTTAAGGTACTTCCAATCAAGGTTGCTCTTGCTTCGGCATCTTTGAGCGCCTCGGTCAGCAGGGTGGTCTCCAATGATTTGCGGGTAGCCTCGGCTACACCAAATTGCAGGTTGTAGCTCATGTCTCCGGCTTTTTGGATAGCTTCTGCGATTTTTTGAAGGTCTTCATTGGTAGCAGAAGTGACGATTCGTAGGTTTTGCCGAGCCACATAGCCACTGTCCTTCACGGTTCCATTTTGGTAGATTCGGTTGACATCCACGGAATAGTTATCAGCCACGAGTTTGTAATCCCTGATTTTCTCCTTTTTGAGAAGGTCAGCGAGGGCTTGCGTTTTTTTATTCAGAGTCGAGACGGCATCGTTTACTTTCAGCTTTTTTTCTTCCAGAGAAATGGAAAAAACAGCTTCATCGGGAGTGACTTTTCGCTCAGCGTAGCCCTCGACTTCGATGAGTGGAATCTGCTGCACCTGTTGGGCGGCAAGTGGTAGACTTAACAAAAGTCCGGCGAGTAATCCAAAAATAGTCTTCATGTTTACATCAGTTGGTTTGGGGATAAGTAGTCAAAAGGTGAACCAAACTAGGTTTGGGTGTTGGAATTTATTCCGCTTAAGTTTTTTTAACAGGGAAGAAGCGACTGCGAACCCATTTTTCTACTTCCACGGCATGAAATACCACCAAAGCCATCGCGCCTGAAAACAGCAATTCCTCCAAGTCTAAAGGCTCGGTGCGGAATATCGGATTCATAAAGGGCAGGTAAATTACGCCCAATTGAAGCATAAAGGTAGCTCCGACTGCCAGAAGTAGGGGGTTGTTGCTAAGGAATCCCTGCTGGTAAAGAAAGGTTCGGTCACTTCTCACGGCTAGTACATGCCCAAGTTGTGAAAAGGCCAGAACAGAAAACACCATGGTCTGCCAGTGCCAACCGTTTTTGATCGCCCAGTATTGGGTGAAAAGCGTCGCCCCAGCCATCAGCATACCCACCCAGATAATATGATAGCCCACCCCGTTGGCAAAAAGGCTTTGCTTGGGAGGTCTTGGTGGTCGTTTCATCGCGTCTTTTTCCGCCCGCTCACTGGCCAAGGCCAGGGCAGGCAGCCCGTCGGTCACCAAGTTGATCCAGAGAATGTGAATGGGTAGGAGGGGATTGGGGAAACCCAAAAACGGTGCGAGACCGATCGTCCAGATCTCAGCCCCATTGCAGGTCATGATGTACTTGATGAATTTGACAATGTTGTCATAGATGCGTCTTCCTTCCTTGACTGCCTTGACGATGGTGGAGAAATTATCATCCAGCAAAATCAGGTGTGCCGCTTCTTTGCTCACATCGGTACCTGAGATTCCCATGGCTACTCCGATGTTTGCCGCTTTGAGGGAAGGCGCGTCATTGACCCCGTCGCCGGTCATCGCTGCAAAATGCCCTTTTTCCTGTAGGGCTTGCACAATTCGTAGTTTTTGCTCGGGCGCTACCCGTGCGTATACCGTGACTTGTTCAACCTGCTGCGAAAATGCTTCGTCGGAAAGAATTCCCAATTCTGCTCCGGTGAGCACCAAGTCCCCTTTTTTCCAGATTCCTACCGCTTCGGCGATTGCTCGGGCCGTAGCAGGATGGTCACCTGTGATCATGACAGGATGGATGCCGGCTGTTTTACACTCCGAAATGGCCAATTTGACTTCTTCACGTGGAGGATCGATCATTCCGACTTTTCCATAAAAGTCCAAATCTGACTCCAATCCTAACCAGTCCGCTTCAGGAGGGAGATTGGTTAGGATTTTTCCTGCGAAAGCCAACACCCGCTCGCCTCGATTCGCCCATTCCTCGGCACTTTGGTGAAGCTGTTTGGCTTGGTCTTTATCCTTCAGAATGGAGGAAATGGCTTCAGGTGCCCCTTTGCAAAGCATCAGAATCTGGTTTCCCACTTGGTGAAAGGTGCTCATTCTTTTTCTCGAAGAGTCAAAAGGAACTTCTCCCACTCGTGGGTAGTGTTCTGCCAAACTTTGGTATTGCAACAAGGTAAGTTCTTGTAAGAGGCGTTCCACCAATGCCACCTCGGTGGATTCTCCCTCCGGTCTTCCTTTTTTGTCCAAGTGCACATCGTGACAAAGCCCTAGCCCGAGTTGGAGGCTGGAAAACTCGGAGGAAATGGGAGCCTGGTGAAAGGCTTCCGTCTCCGTGACGGTCATTTTGTTTTGAGTCAGCGTACCGGTTTTGTCGGTGCAGATGTAGGTGACCGAACCGAGGCTCTCCACGGCGGGAAGCTTGCGAACCAGTGCTTTCTTTTTGGCCAACCGACCGGCACCTAGTGAAAGGGCAATGGTAATCAAAGCGGGCAAGGCCTCCGGTATGGCTGCCACAGCCAAACTCACTGATAGCAACAACACAGGCAAAATCTCCTCGCCTCTGGCAATCCCCGAAGCGAAAAGTACCGAACAGATGCCCAGAATGATGACCGAGATCACTTTTCCAAAGCGCTGCATGCGCTGCTGCAAGGGAGTCACGGGTGGGTTTTCCTGCAGGAGACTGGCAATTTTTCCGATTTCGGTGCTCATACCTGTGGCTACGACTAGCCCAGTAGCTCGGCCATTGGTGACGAGTGTGCCCTTGAAGGCCATGTTGAGCTGATCTCCTGGATTGAGATTTTCTCCTTCCAAAACACCATTTAGCTTGTCAATGGGAACTGATTCTCCTGTGAGAGAAGACTCGTCAATTTTTAGGGAAAAAGTGTCGATCAACCGCAGATCGGCGGGGACCATGTTTCCGGCTTCCAGGGTCACCACATCTCCGGGAACCAGATCTCTGGAAGGAACTGTGATGAGCTGACCGTCTCGGAAGACCTTGGTTTGCGTTTCGGTGAGTTTTTTGAGCGAGTCCATGGCCTTTTCGGCGCGGTATTCCTGAACGAACCCCAAGACGGCATTGAGTACAAGAATGACCAAAATGATGATCGTATCCGTCAGGTCTCCGACAATTCCTGAAATGACAGCAGCTGCCGCCAAAATCAGGATCATGAAATCCTTGAATTGGGCCAAAAAAAGCATCCAAGCCGGTTTTTTCTTTTTCTCTTGCAGGGCATTTGGGCCGAATTCGACAATTCGCTTTCTCGCTTCGGAATTGGTTATACCTTCCTTTTTGGAGTTAAATTTTATATAAAGCTCGGAAAACTCGTGTTTGTAAACATTCACTAAAAGCTCGATTTAGAAATGATTTAAAGAAGTTAGTTACTAATAATAATATCTATTTTTTGATAATACATTAACGTTTCAAAACATAAGTTTTTTCTTTTGAGGTGCTTATAACCTAAGGCGATACCAACTAAAGATAAAAATGAATTATAACTAATATTTAAAAATTAAATTAATAGTAATCTTGACTTTTTCGTTCTTTTTCTTTTGAATTGTGGGGAGTTAATCTTTCATAAACCTCAAAAACAATCATTAAGAGAAAAATCTTATTTCTAGGCTTAATCCTTGTTTTGGGATTGCTTTCAAGCAACACTGAAACTTCAGAGGTTCAGGCTGGCCCATTTGGGAAACAGGGACATTGGGTGCCCTTAGGGGGAGGAGGTTACGTCTGTGCCACGCATTGGTGGCAGAATCAGTGTATGGTAGGAGACACTAGGCCTCCTGGTAGCATGTAACTATTTCTGGCGCCAACCCTTGTAAGTTGGTGCTTTTATACCCCCTATTTATTTGTATGAAAAAAAAACATTTGTTTTTCGCGATACTAATTTTCTTGCTCCAAGCCTGTAAGTCCACAAGCGAGGATCAAAGGTTTTGTGCACTCGAAGTTGAGGTAAATGGATCTGCAGAGGAGCTTTTGATCACGACTCCAGATAATTTCGGAGAACCTGTTATTTCACTGTTTCTCTTTAATGACTCTTTGGCATATGTCTTGCCTACCAATCCAAAAGACAAGATTTTTATTCTGAATACCGCTAAACGGGAATTTGTGGGGCAGATCGATTTAGATCCCAATTTTATCGAGTTTCCTTCAGGTATTCAAGTGATTTCGCCGGACAGCATTTTAGTCAGTGACCAATGGCTTCCTGTGGTGTTTCTTATTTCTTCAAAAGGGGAAATTCTGGACTCTTATAATCTTTATAGGGAAAACTTATGGGAAATGCCTGAAGAGGGTTTTTCAAATTTCTCTTTTTATTATGGTTTTGGAAAAACCTTTGTCTATCTCCCTGAAAGAAAGAGTATAATCTTTCCTTTGAAGCAATTGGACCTTTGGTATTTTTCCAAGCAGAAAAAGAACTTCCCAACCTTTGGCGAGTATAGCTTAGTGGAAAAAGAGTTCAAAGGTCTCCATGGAAGTTATCCGGGAGTGTATGCAGATGATAAAAACCATTTGTTGCCTTTTTACTTGAGTCATCCTGTAATGGAAGTGGTCCATGAACGAGTGATTCTCAGCTATCCCCACGATGATCAATTATACATTTATGATTTTAACGGCAATCTTTTGGAAAAAAAGTGTGCCTCAATTACGGAGTTTCAATTAGGCGATCTTTTGGAATATTCTATGGAGGATTACGATACGGATGGAGTTATGAATTACAATAAGGGTAATTCGTATTTTGGAGATTTTTTTTACGTGAAAAACAAGAATAAATACGTTCGAATGTTTTTGGAATGTGTAAAAGGTGGAGAGGGAATCTGTAAATCCAAAAAACTTTACGCGCTGATTTTTGATAAAAATCTGGATTTGGAACAAGTGAAGCAATTGCCGTCCGAATACAGCGCCGATTATTTCATGTACCAAATAGGATTTGGGAACGGATTTCTTTCCAAATCACCACAAGTAAGTAGCGACGATCTTTTTCCTGTGTCTGACTATTTTGTACTTGATTAAACTCAATTGAAACGATGTGGATGAAAGTATTTAGTTTTCTGCTGTTTAGCTTAAGTTTGAGTACTTCTGTTACCAAAACAATAGCTCAGAACGCTCAGAAGCCCATTGAGCTATCCTTGGAAAATCTTTTTTACGGAAATGACAATGTGATTCTGACCAAACTTTTTTGGCTGAATCAGGAGGAAATCATTGGCTACCGATATGAAAATAACATTCCAAAAGATTTGGTTTTGCTAAATCGACAAAGGCTAATCAAGGATAGTCTGAGTATAAATGCACTTTTTTTGGATGGGTATAATTCTAGTTCTAAGAATTTTATTTCTATCCAAGGAATAATCCAGACAAGTAGCCATGAAGCCATTGTGCTGCATAATTTCGGAAGTACTAAGTTTGAGGTGAAAAATGATAGAATTCAAATTCTATCTAAAACTCTTTCAAGGCCTAAACCGGATATTTCTGAAAAATATTTCAAGGGATATGAACTAGTCCATTTAGACGGCTTCACTCTTGGATATCGTGCTGAAATGAAGAAGTGGATTACCGACGCGGACTATTGGGTTTACAATTGGAACACTGGGAAGTTTGCCATTTATGAGGATTCCAAACACGATGAGGTAACCAAGAATCGTTATTGGAACAGGAAGAAAGATCCTGAAACCTACAGCACCTACACCCATTTCCTCTACAATGTCGTCCAAACGAAAGAAGGCTTTTTATTTAATCTTCCTCTGAAAAATAGATTTGTCAGATACAATGCCGAAACCAACCAAATGCAGGGATATACTTTTCCTGACCTGAAAAAAAGCAGCCAAGCTTGGTTTGCCTTTTATGATCGGGTTTGGAATCGGTTTTTTGCAGTTCTTGACTCAGTTAATGGGTACAGTATTTATAGTCTGGATAATCAGACCAACTCTTTTTCAAAATTGACGACTTCTGATCATCAGCCTCTCGGCTTTGTAGGAGGAAAGTGCTATTTCAGGGAGTTTACTTTCAAAGAGAAGCGAAAAGACTACTATTTTGATCATTATCTGGTAGATCTCTTTCCAAAAGTGGATTGAGGAATTTCTCAATTTCTTGAAACGAGTTCCTGCTGATAAACCCAGTTGAGGTAGCTAAGGACTTCGCCGAAAGCCTCCGCGGCTTTGATCTGTGCGTCTTCGACTTTTTTGCCTAGCAGTCGGCAAAGCAGAAGTCCATATACTCCATTAAGGCAGATTTGAATTTCGTTTCCGGGATTTTCTCCGTTGGCTGCCAAGATCGATTCCAGGATATGCGGTTTGGCTTGGTGATAGGTTTCAAAGTAAGACTTGTCTGTTTTAAGTAATCGGTAGTGAAGTTGCAGCAGGTGCTCCACAAGATCATTGAGCTCCTGCAGATGGCCTTTTTCCAGAATCTCTTCGCTTTTCATTTTGCCGAGCAGTCCTTCAAACCATGCTGTAATCTGTTCCTTTTCAGCCTCTGAAACAGGGTAATGCGCAATCACATACTGTCGGATTTCCTCCATATTTCCCTGAAAGGATCGAATCAAATCCTCCATTTGATACAGGTAAATGAGGTATTCTCCGATGTTTTGGGATTTTTTCTTTTCGGCAACAGATTTCATGGAATTGGGTTAATGAGAAAGCAAAAGTAGGAAATGATGGAAATACGATTGAAATACAATAGAAATACAATAGAAATACAATAGAAATACAATAGAAATAGACCTCGCTGCGCGAGTTGAAATAAGCTTCGCGATTCGGTAATACCAAACCCTTCTAGCTTAAATTATTTCGCCGCAGGCGTATTTTTTTTTTGCGTAGCAAAAGTTATTTCCAGCGTATTTTTTAATAGTGGAAATGTGACTTCCATGGTAATTCTTAATTTATGTTCCTTTTTGTTACAAGAAATTGCAAAAATTACTTACTCTTTGTTACAAAAATGAAGTAATTTTACCTCCTCTTTGTTACAAGTAGTAGAATGATTGAAAGAAAAGCCTTAGATAAATTACGGTTGTGGAAGTTTTCGGATGACAGAAAACCTCTAATCCTGAGAGGTGCCCGCCAAGTAGGTAAGACTACTTTAATCAGAGAGTTTGGAAAGGAATTTTCCAACTTTGTAGAAGTAAATCTTGAGCGTCAGCAGGAGGCAAGATTGTTTGAATTGGATACGACGGAGTTGATCTTAAATGCGATTTTCCTCCAAAAAAATGTTCAGTTGAAAAAAGGACCAACACTCCTTTTCATAGACGAGATTCAGGAAAGTCCTAAAGCAATCTCCCAACTCCGCTATTTTTTAGAAGATAAGCCAGATTTGTTTGTTGTTGCTGCCGGTTCACTTTTGGAGTTTGCCCTGGCAAAGGTCCCCAACTTTCCTGTGGGAAGAGTTGATTACTTATACCTCCATCCTTTGAACTTTGAAGAATACCTTTCTGCCATAGGACAGACCCAGGCATTGGAAGCTTTAAAGCAAGTGCCGATACAGGAGTATGCTCATGAGGTTTTGAAAAAGCACTTTCACGACTATGCCTTGCTTGGAGGAATGCCTGCTATGGTATCTCGCTATGTTTCAAACTCAAATTTGGCTAACCTTTCGACAGCCTACCAGAAGCTATGGCAGGCATACAAAGACGATGTGGAAAAATATGCCCGAAATGAAACAGAAAAGCGAATCATTCGTCATGTGATCGAAACAGCTCCATTTGAGTTGGATAGGATAAAGTTTGAGGGTTTTGGTAATTCCAATTACAGGAGTAGAGAGGTAGGCGAAGCACTGAGGGCTTTGGATTTGGCTCGAGTAATAAAGTTGATTTACCCAACTACTAGTGTAGCAATGCCTCTGATTGTTGATTATAAAAAGCGCCCGAGGTTACAATTTTTGGATACGGGGATTTGGAACCATGCCATGGGAATTCAGGCAGATTTGATACAAGTTAAAGATTTGGATGAAGTCCATAAGGGTAGAATTATTCAGCACCTCCTTGCACAAGAGATAGAGTCAATTTTTGAAGATTTTAACTTCCAAAGTCATTTTTGGGTCAGGCAGGAAAAAGACACTAGTTCTGAAGTAGATCTTGTATTTCCCTTCAAAAAGTACCTGATTCCTATTGAGGTGAAATCAGGAAGTACGGGGAGCCTTCGTTCCCTGCATCAATTCATGGATCGTTGCGAGCATCCCTTTGCGGTACGATTTTATGCAGGTCCATTTAAAGTCGAACAATCACAAACTGTCAAGGGTACACCCTTTACCTTGATTAACTTGCCTTACTATTTGGGGACTCAGTTGGTTAACTTTTTGAACAAATACGTGGTTTAATGCCGAAAGCAAACAATACGAAATGCTAGCTGAAATAGGTTGGAAATACAGTTGAAATACGATGGAATTACAATTGAAATAAACCTCGCTGCGCGAGGTGAAATAAGCTTCGCGATTCGGTAATACCAGACCCTTCTGGCTTAAATTATTTCGCCGCAGGCGTATTTCTTTTTGTGTAGCAAAAGTTATTTCCAGCGTATTTCTGTTAAAATAATTTCGCCGCAAGCATATTTCATTTTGCGTATCAAAACATATTTCAATTGTATTCCTACTGAATTTCCGCTGTAATTCAGAAAGAGTAAACCCAGTGAAAGCCTATTTTAAAATCCCTATCGATCAAACCCTCTTTTTTCCTACTTTTGCGCCACGATAGCTTATGAAAAACATTAGAAATTTCTGTATCATCGCCCATATCGATCATGGGAAGAGTACATTGGCGGATAGGTTGCTGCAGTTTACCAACACGATCTCAGACCGTGAAATGCAGAACCAAGTGTTGGACGATATGGATCTGGAAAGAGAGCGGGGCATTACCATTAAGTCTCACGCCATTCAGATGAAGTACAACTACAAGGGAGAGGAATACACCCTCAACCTGATCGATACTCCAGGTCACGTGGATTTTTCATACGAGGTTTCTCGTTCCATTGCTGCCTGTGAGGGAGCTTTACTGATCGTGGACGCCTCCCAAGGGATAGAAGCACAAACCATATCCAACCTCTATTTGGCACTAGGTCATGATTTGGAGATCATTCCTGTTTTGAACAAAATCGACCTTCCAGGTGCAGATCCTGAAGGTCGTGCCGATGAAGTCATTGATTTGATCGGTTGCGATCGCGAAGACATCATCTTGGCCTCAGGAAAAGAAGGGATTGGGATTGAGGACATCCTCAACGCCGTGGTGGAGCGAATTCCTGCACCAAAAGGTGATGAAAGCGCGCCTCTCCAAGCGATGATTTTCGACTCTCAGTTCAACTCCTTCCGTGGAGTGGAAGTAATCTTCCGAATCTTCAACGGAACCATCAACAAAGGCGACAAGATCAAATTCGTCAATACAGGCAAAGAATACTACGCCGACGAAATCGGTATTCTTGGAATCAACCAGATTCCACAGCAAACCATGAGTGCAGGCAACGTAGGTTACCTTATCTCCGGGATCAAAGTGGCCAAAGAAGTAGCCGTCGGGGATACGATTACACATGTGAAAAATCCTTGCAAGGAAGCCATCAAAGGATTCGAAAACGTGAAACCGATGGTTTTTGCGGGGATTTATCCCGTAGATACGACCGAGTTTGAAGAGCTCCGTGCTTCCATGGAAAAGCTCCAATTGAATGACGCTTCCTTGGTGTGGGAACCGGAGACATCCGCTGCGTTGGGCTTTGGATTCCGTTGCGGATTTTTGGGCATGCTCCACATGGAGATTGTACAGGAGCGTTTGGAGCGTGAATTCGACATGACTGTGATTACAACGGTGCCTTCAGTGCAATTTCAGGCATTGATGACTAATGGCACGGTCCAGATCATCAATGCCCCTAGCGACATGCCTGATCCTACCAAAATGGATCATATCGAGGAGCCTTTTGTAAAAGCATCGATCATTACAGCTTCTGATTATGTGGGGCCTGTAATTCAGTTATGTATGGAAAAGCGCGGTCAGATTAAGAATCAGGTGTACCTGACAGCAGATCGTGTAGAATTGCAGTTTGATATGCCGTTGGCCGAGATCGTGTTTGACTTCTTCGACAAGTTGAAGACTATTTCCAGAGGTTATGCTTCGTTGGATTACGAACTGAAAGGTTTCCAGCCATCCCATATGGTGCGATTGGACATCATGCTCAATGGTGAGCCGGTCGATGCACTTTCCGCCATCGTTCACAGAGACAAAGCGTACGAGTGGGGCAAGCGACTCTGCGAAAAGCTTCGCGAACTCGTCCCAAGACAGATGTTTGAAATCGCCATTCAGGCAGCTATCGGTCAAAAAATCATTGCCCGTGAGACTATTAAGGCACTTCGTAAAAACGTATTGGCCAAGTGTTATGGTGGTGATATTTCCCGTAAGCGAAAACTCCTCGAGAAACAGAAAAAAGGCAAGAAGCGAATGAGACAAGTCGGCAACGTCGAGGTGCCTCAGGAGGCGTTTATGGCAGTGTTGAAGTTGGATTAAGAGAATTTGTGATTTTTGATTTAAGATTTACGACATCATTAGGACTTCAAGCGGAATAGGAATATGGATAAGTTTATGATGCAAAGAAGGACTAAGAAGTTTGCCATTGATGTCTGGTATCTTTGTTCAAAGCTCCCTCATTCTAGAGAATTTAATGGCTATGTTAATCAGTTGATTAGATCTTCAAGTTCCGTTGGAGCCAACTATAGAGCTGCCACCCGCGCAAAATCCACAGCGGATTTTATTAATAAATTGAAAATTGTAGAAGAAGAAGCTGATGAGAGTCAATATTTCTTAGAATTGATTGAGGAGGTTCAGAAAGACCCGACTTTGGTAGGAGAGATTGAGGAGCTAAAGAAAGAAGCAAATCAGATTGTGGCCATTGTTGTTTCAAGTATAAAAACCGTGAAGCTCAGCTAAGCTTTGTTTTAACCAAGACGTCGTAAATCGTAAATCGTAAATCAAAAATAACATGATATTGATTGAGGGTAAGAAAACATCAGCTGACATAAAAAATGAAATCGCAGCCAGAGTTGCAGAGATCAAAGCAGAAGGCGGGAAAACTCCACATCTAGCAGCGGTACTTGTAGGAAGCGATGGCGCTAGCCAAACCTATGTCGGTGCAAAAGTCAAAGCCTGCGAGGAAGTTGGATTTCAGTCCACATTGGTTCGTTTGGACGCAACCATTTCTGAGGAAGAACTTCTCAAAGTAGTGGAAGACATCAACGAAAATCCCAACATCGACGGACTGATTGTGCAACTTCCTTTGCCCAAGCATATCTCTGTCGACAAGGTGACCAACAAGATAAAGCCAGAAAAAGACGTGGATGGGTTTACGCCTGCCAATGTGGGCCGAATGACCCTCAATTGGCCTGCTTATGTTGCTGCTACACCTTACGGAATTGTGGAGTTGCTGAAGCGATACAATATTGAAACTTCAGGAAAACACTGTGTGGTCATCGGAAGAAGCCATATCGTAGGAAGCCCAATGAGCATCTTGATGGCAAGAAACGGCTATCCCGGAAATGCTACGGTGACCTTGACTCACTCCAAAACTCAAAATTTGCCAGAAATCTGCCGCACGGCCGATATCCTGATCGTAGCGATTGGTAAGCCGGAATTTGTCACTGCAGATATGGTGAAGCCGGGGGCAGTGGTGATTGACGTGGGAATCCATCGAATCGATGATCCGAGCAAAAAGTCAGGGTTTAGACTGATTGGAGATGTGAAGTTTGACGAAGTAGCACCTTTGGCTTCTGCAATTACCCCTGTTCCGGGTGGAGTGGGACCGATGACCATTGCTGCTCTGCTTTACAATACGCTTCAATCCGCAGAAAAGAAGGTTTTTGGATAAAACTGAAAAAAAGTAAAGAAATCCCTGAATCAGGTTTGCTTCAATTGGCTTGGATTTCTACTTTTGCAGACCCTAATACGCGCATGTGGTGAAACTGGTAGACACGCCACTTTGAGGGGGTGGTGCCCGTTCGGGTGTGGAAGTTCGAATCTTCTCATGCGCACAAAGCCCAACTGAGACATCGGTTGGGCTTTTTTCTTTAAATGGCCTTTTTTGTGGTGGAAAAATTTTTACCTTTTCCATCTATTCCCCAACCCTATGAAAAACTTACGAATTACTGCTTTTCTGTTCTTTTTGAGCCTTACTGCTTTTGCACAAACACCCCAATTTCCTATCGTCAAAGGATTTGGAGGGATCTATGAAATTCCCGATGCCACCGAGCGCCCGGATGGCACCTTGGAATACAAGATCTTGGTGGATTTGACTTCTCCTGCCGAGGATAACAAGCAGATCTCCCGTTTTGTGGACAATGTGGCCCGAATGATGAATCTACATGGCCTTGCCGGAGTGACCAAAGACCGAATCAAAGTCAAGGTGATCGTACATGGAGGAGGGGTTTTCACCCTGTTGAATGACGAGAATTACAAGAAGAGATTTGAGGTTGATAATCCCAATTTGAAAGTCTTCCAAGCCCTTGAAGAAGCGGGTGCGGAAATCATGGTTTGTGGACAGTCCCTGATCGCCAGAAATCTGAAAACGGCTGATCTTTGGCCGGGAGTGACCATCGCACATTCAGCCTTGACCACCATTACCACCTATGTACCCAAGGGATACATACAGCTAAAATTCTAACGGATTATAAGTTGGATTTTGCTAAAAAGCTCATTTCGAAAGGAATGAGCTTTTTTACTTGACTCAGGTTTGGTAGGTTAACTTTTGAAAAGTTATGTAAATGATTGTACCATAGATAATTCCTCAGACTCGAACTTTTTAACCCGAATAAATCTTTTGAAATCACTTACCTTTGAAATCTCAAAAGAACCTTCGTCTTTCTCCATGAGTGATGCTATCAAACACGAGTGCGGTATTGCCCTAATCAGGCTTCGAAAACCCACTCAATATTACATCGATAAGTACGGAACAGCCTCCTTTGCAGCCAATCGACTCTATGTCCTGATGCAGAAGCAGATCAACCGGGGTCAAGATGGAGCGGGAGTCGCCAACATCAAGATCAACACCAAGCCCGGAACCCGATACATCAGTCGATACCGATCCATTGAACCCTCCGCGGTCAATGACATCTTCGACAAAATCAACAAGAAGTACAAAAAGGCCAAAAAAATCGGTGGTCATGATGCCCTCAGCGATGGGGAATGGCTCAAAGAAAACATCGCCTTTTCGGGAGAAGTTTGGTTAGGTCACCTTCGCTACGGCACCCACGGAGAAAACAGTATCGAAACCTGCCACCCTTTTCTCAAACAGAATAACTGGAGAAGCCGAAACCTCGTCATGGCAGGCAACTTCAACATGACTAACAACGAGGAACTTTTTGGAAAACTCGTCCAACTCGGACAGCACCCTAAGGAAAAAACTGACACCGTCACCGTGATGGAAAAAGTCGGGCACTTTTTGGACGAAGAGAATCAGCGCATTTTCGACAAATACAAGCACAACCATACCAACGAGCAGCTCACCCATATCATCGAGAATGAAATGGATGTTGCCCGTATCCTCAGAAGATCCTGTAGGGACTTTGACGGAGGCTATGCCATGGCAGGGATGATCGGCAATGGTTCTGCTTTCGTAGTGAGAGACCCATCTGGTATTCGTCCGGCATTCTACTATGCTGATGACGAAGTGGTGGTAATTGCCTCCGAAAAGCCAGCCATCAAGTCTGCTTTCAATATCGATTTCAACGCGATCAAAGAGATCAAGCCTGGTCATGCGATTGTGATTAACAAGGATGGTTCCTACTCCGAAGATGAGATTTTGCCTGCCCGAGAAAAGAAGTCCTGTTCTTTTGAGCGGATCTATTTCTCCAGAGGTACAGATCCGGGGATCTATCAGGAGCGAAAAAATCTGGGCAAGGCCTTGATCCCACAGATCCTCAAAGCGATTGATTTTGATCTGAAAAACACTGTCTTTTCCTACATCCCCAATACGGCTGAAACAGCCTTTTTGGGCATGATCGAGGGTTTGGATGAATACTTGGTTGCCAAAAGAAAAGAGGTTCTGCTTGACGGGAAACCTCATGTAGGTGACTTGGATGAATTGCTGAGTTTTCGACCACGAGTGGAAAAGTTGGTGAGCAAGGACGTCAAACTGCGAACCTTCATCACCAGCGACGAAGACCGGGACTCGATGGTGGCGAGTGTCTATGATACCACCTATGAGGTAATTCGTCCTGGAATTGATACCGTAGTCGTGATCGACGACAGTATCGTGAGAGGGACGACGTTGGAAAAAAGCATCCTGACCACACTCGATAAGCTTAATCCCAAGCGAATTGTGATTGTGTCCTCTGCTCCTCAGATTCGCTATCCGGATTGCTATGGCATTGATATGTCTCGAATGAAGGAATTTATTGCCTTCCGTGCGGCCATTGCTTTGATCAAAGAGCGCAAAATGGATAACCTACTTGATCAAGTCTATGAATCCTGTGTGTCTCAGCCACACAATTCAGAAAACTTTGTGAAGCAAGTCTATGCACCATTTACTGACCAAGAGATTTCTGATAAAGTAGCCGAAATCGTGACCACTCCCGAGATCCATGCTGAGGTGAAAGTGATTTTCCAGACCGTTGATAATTTGCACAAGTGTATTCCGGATCATTTGGGTGACTGGTATTTCACCGGTGACTATCCTACTACCGGAGGCACCCGAGTCGTCAATCGTGCTTTTGCCAACTATATGGAAGGCAAAGCGGTGAGAGCGTATTGATTGGAGATTTTTGACTGAAAAAATTGAAAGCCTTTGAATCTGAGGATTCAGGGGCTTTTTTTATGGGTTTGACTTATAAAACTCCACTGGGATTGAAAATAAAATCTGGCTTAGTGTAAAGATTAATCCCGAAGGGATTGAATCCAGAGTATGGTATTTACCCTGGGTATAACCCAGGGGGTAAGGAAGACTCCTAAAAGCAAAAATGGCAACCCCGAAGGGGTTGAATTCATAGAAGATACTGAGGATTAAATTCGATCTCATGTTCTTTGAGTAGTTGAAGGTATTCCTCCATAAAACTTACTTTCTTATGATGTTCCTCTTGATTTTTGATGTAATTCACTAAAGTTTCTAAAGTAGAATAGTTATGCGTGAAGGCTGCATATCCCTCTTGCCAGCCTTCAAAACCTTCAAAGAGTTTTTTTGATTTGATCAGTTGTCCACTGGCCAGTTTGATGTCTTTCACAAGAGATGCCAGTGAAACAGAAGGGTGTAAAGAAGTTGCAATATGCAAGTGGTCTTCTACTCCATTGATCCGATAGACATGACAGTTTTTGTTCTTGAGGATTCCGTAGATGTAGTTGAACAATTCCCTTCTGTTGTCTTTACTCATTATGGGTTTTCTTTTGTACGGAGTCCAAATGATGTGGTAAACAATTGATGTATAGGTACTCATGGTTGAAAAGTGGTTTATGGTTTATAAAAAGGTTAGCTATATGAAAATAAAAAAATAGTTTGATTTCGTATGCATATATCGAACCTATTTTATGGCTTTTAATCCATTCCAATTCAACCCCATTCGGGGTTGGGAGTGCCGTTATTTCTTTTTCTTTTTTCCTCCGGATTGCATCCGGGGCCAATAACCTAAAGGTGTTTAATCCCTTCGGGATTAAAATTTGAGCCTGCTAGTTTTGGTTTTCAGTAAATCAAGACAATCAACTTATCATCAATGAAAGACAATACAGGACTATTTGTCTTTTTATTTAATTGGAGCGTGCCATTTTAGGCAATTGACTTATTTTCAGGATCGAAAAATCTGATTAAACTTTATGGAAATAAACGTCCCCCTTCTCAAGCAACTCTGTGAAATCGCCGGTGCGCCTGGTTTCGAAAAGCGTGTCCGCGACTTGGTGATCGACCTCGTCAAGCCCCACGCTGATGAGGTCAGTACCGATAACCTGGGCAATGTCGTGGCGATCAAACGTGGCAAACGTAATCCTGACGGAAAGCGTGTCATGGTCGCGGCTCACTTGGATGAAATCGGCTTTATCGTCACCCACATCGACGAGCAGGGATTTTTGAGATTCCATACCTTGGGAGGCTTTGATCCAAAAACGCTAACAGCTCAGCGTGTGATCGTCCATGGTAAAAAGGACCTTGTTGGCGTGATGGGTAGCAAACCAATCCACGTCATGTCGGTTGAGGAACGAGCCAAACTTCCGAAGACTACTGATTTTTTTATCGATTTGGGGATGACCAAAGAAGAAGTGGAGAAATACATCACCATCGGAGACCCGGTCACCCGAGACCGTGAACTCATCGAGATGGGTGACTGTGTCAACTGCAAGTCGATTGACAATCGGGTGGCAGTCTTCATTTTGATTGAAGCTTTGAAAAAACTGGAAAACCCAGCCTATGATGTTTATGCTACTTTTACCGTACAAGAGGAAGTCGGTATTAGAGGTGCAAATGTGGCCGCACACAGCATTAATCCTGACTTTGGGATAGCCTTAGACACTACGATTGCTTTTGATGTACCCGGAGCAGCAGCCTATGAAAAAGTAACCGAATTAGGCAAAGGAACCGCGATCAAGATTATGGATGCCATGACGATCTGTGACTATCGAATGGTGGAATTTATGAAGCAGACAGCAATCAAAGAAGCCATCTCTTGGCAGCCTGAAATCCTGACTGCCGGAGGTACAGATACGGCTGGGGTGCAGCGCATGGGCAAGCAGGGTTCGATCGCCGGAGCGATATCCATCCCAACCCGCCACCTGCATCAAGTGATCGAAATGGCCCATAAAAAAGATATTGCCGATTCCATTTCATTACTTGTAGCCTGCTTGGAGCAGATTGATGGGTATGATTGGAAGCATTGAGGCACCAAACTTCGCCATTCTTCATTCAGAGTTCGGTATTAAACCGTTGTCGGGTTGTCCGCTAAAGCTGTTGTCGAGTTATCACGTTGTCCGCTGAACCTGTTATCACGTTATCCGCTAAAGCTGTTGTCAGGTTATCATGTTGTCCGCTAAAGCTGTTGTCGGATTTCTTAGGGATACAAATAACCTTGACAACCCGACAACCCCGACAACCCCGACAACCAGACAACCTTGACAACCCCGATAACCTGACAACCTGACAAACTCTCCCTAGCCTATGAAATCTATCTTTTTTCTTTTCTCCATCCTCCTTTTCTTCTCCTGCCAAAAGGCTGAAAAAGAGGAAGTCATTGCTCAAGCCAACGAGTCGAATTGGCAAGTCCTTTTCAACGGAAAAGATCTCACGGGTTGGACTCCAAAGATTCACCATCATGAAGTGGGAGATAATTATGCGAACACGTTTCGCGTGGTGGATGGTGCGATTGTCGTAGATTATGACGGGTATGGGAAGTTTGAAGATCGCTTTGGGCACTTGTTTTTCGAAAAGCCTTTTTCCAGCTATCACCTCAGTTGGGAGTATCGCTTTACGGACCAGTTTATGGAAGATGCTCCAAGCTACACGTTCCGCAATTCAGGCGTGATGTTTCATTCCCAGGCTCCGGAGACGATATTGAAAGAGCAGGATTGGCCGATTTCGGTGGAATACCAGATGTATGCAGAAGAGAAGGAAGGCGAACCACGGCCAACAGGTAACATGTGCAGTCCGGGTACAGACATAGTTTTTGAAGGAAAAATTGATGAGCGTCATTGCATTAATTCCTCCGGACCTACCTTCAAATGGGATCAATGGGTGAGAGCGGAACTGATCGTTTACGGAGATTCGATCGTCCATCACCTTGTCAATGGCGATACAGTCTTGACTTACTCCAAACCTCAAATCGGCGGGGGAGTAGCCAATCGATTTGACCCGGCAATCAAAGTAGATGGGACTCCGCTCAAGTCAGGTTACATCGGCTTGCAAAGTGAGGGACAGGGTGTGATGTTTCGTGATATTCGAATCAAAACTCTTTAATAATCCTCTCGTAACCGCTTATAAAAACTACTGACATTTTATTATCAATTTAGGTGGTTTGATTCAAGGGGTTTAAGAAAGGAACAAAATTAATCCTACCTTTTGAATCAAAATTGTTAGTTTTCAAGTGCAGGCCATTTGCATGAAAAGACTACGCAACTGGAGTCGATTTATATTAGCTTACATTACTTTATAATCCATGTGGAAGGTAGCATTAGTGCTTAATTTACTTTTTCAAACTCCCAATCCGGTGGGAGATAGTCTGATTTCAGAGCTGAAAAAGACCGGAGATCCAGCCGCAAAGGCCTCGATCTATTACAACTTGGCCAAGACTTATTATGGGGCTGATCAGGATTTAGCGACCGCCTATGCCGATTCTTCTCTGAGCTTTAGCAGTCAGGTAGATGTGCCGAAAATGAAAGCTAACGCACTCAATATTAAAGCGGTGGCCTACCTGATCAAATCGGATTTTGAAACCTCGATGAAACTCAATCTCGAGGCTTTAAAAATCCGAGAAACGATCCGGGATACGATCGGGTTGGTAGAGTCACACCTCAATATTGGGAACATTCTTTATCGAACAAACAAAAGCAATGAGGCAGTGGAGCGCTACAAAAAAGCCTTGATTTACGCCAAAATTGCCAATAGTCAGCGGGGGCTGAGTTTACTTTTTAACAATATTGGAAGCTATTACCGAGACCGATGGAAAGTAACCAATGAGTCCTCAGACTTGGATTCCGCCAAAGTCTATTTATCGCAATCTTTAGAGATCAAAAGGGTGTTGAATGACTCCAGAGGCTTGATTCATACTTACAATCAGCTTTCCGAGTTGGCCTTAAGTGAAAAGAAATACATGCTTGCCGAGAACTACCTTAACCGGGCGTTAGAGGTTTCTAATGGGATCGACGATGCAGAACTCCAGATTTCGCTTTTGACTCAGTTGACCGAGTTTAACCTCGAGGTGGGGGATAAAACACAGGCCTTGGCCTATGCAAAGAGAGCTTTGGAAATTGCCGAGAAAATGGAATCAACCTACATGATTTCCAGCACTTCGGGTTTTGTAGCCAATGCCTACGAGGCCTTGGGAGATTATCGAAACGCCCTCCAGTTCAATAAAAAGAAAATGGAAGCGGACCGAATTCTCAACGATGAGAATAAGCAAAAAATCCAGGAAGACCTGCTCATTCAATATGAATCAGAGAAAAAAGAGCTTGAAAATCAACGTTTGTTGGAAGAGCAGCGGTTTTTGGATTTGAGTCTTCAGAGGAAGAATGAACTATTGATTGGTGCTGCCATTATCCTCATTGGACTTGCCGGAATTGGATTTTTACAGCGTAAGAAAAATAAAGAACTGGCTGATGCTCAACAAGAACTCCAACAAGCCCTTTCCCAGCTGACTGAGAAAAATGAAGAAATAGAGCAGCAATCTGACTTGTTGCTTGAGTCAAATACCGCTCTTAAAGAATCAAATGCCATTCGTGAGCGCCTATTGTCTGTGGTTTCGCATGACTTGAAAACCCCGCTTAATTCTTTGAATCTCCTTCTTGATTTTTGGGGGAAGAAAGAGTTTTCTGCTGAGGAAATAGAAGCGATCCTTCCAAAAATTTCTCAGCAAACGAAGACAGTTCAGGGACTATTGGAAAACCTTCTCGAATGGGCCCAAACCCAAATGGAATATAGTAAGCTTCAGTTTACGGAGGTCAATCTAAGAAGCCTCGCAGAAGAATCTATTGCATTGGCAAAAACTGCTGCTGAAGGAAAAAAATTGAACATCATCAACGAGATACCTGAGGAGATAAATATCTACACAGATCGAGACCGATTGAATTTTATCATCAGGAATCTTATTTCCAATGCCTTAAAATTTACGCATGCAGAAGGTCAGATTCTAGTTGCCTATGAGGCAGAGGGTAAAGGAAGAATCAAGGTAATCGATAATGGAATCGGGATGAGCAAATCCCGGGTGCAGGCACTTTTTTCTCAAGGAATGGGTCCTTCCAAAGGCACAGAGGGAGAAAAAGGCTCCGGTGTCGGACTTCTCCTCTGTAAAGAATTTGCGGAGAGTTTGGGAGCCAAATTAGAAGTAGTGAGTGAGGTCAAAAAAGGATCCACCTTTTCCATTCAATTAGGCTAGGAAATAAACTAGATCACCGATGGCAATAAAAAAATCCAGAGCTGCAAGGCTCTGGATTTTTAGTTTTGGTATCACCAATTTAATTAGGAAATAATGAGTCAACTTTTCATTTGTAGTCAAATACCCTTTGACTAATGCTTATTTTTTTCAAACAATAGTTTTCCATTTTCCGCTATATGTTGGATTAAATCTGGATTCTCAATTTGGTAAAAAATAGAGAGATCGATCTAATAAGGTAAAAGGAGCTCATCCAATTCATTATCAATCCGGAGAAGCTCTGTCAAAGTAAGTTTTGAACCGATCAAAGTGAGGTCTATGTCTGAGTTTTTTCTATAATTTCCCATAGCTCTAGAGCCATAAACCACACATTTTTCTACTTCAGGAAATGCATTCAAAACGTCACGAATCCGATCAAGAGTTTCGACTTTTAGCCCAAAATCAATTTCAGAGTTCATCTTTGAGTTGATTCATTTTTACCTCCAAATCCAAAAATAGACTGATGTAACTACTTGCTATTTTCTCTGCAATTTCTTCTGCAATTTCCTGATTGTAGGTGTGTGAAGATTGATTTCTGCTTTTAATCATTTCCATCCATCCTTCTCCGTCTTCAATCAAGCCTCTTCGGAATGCCTCTCTTGAAGCATCTCGCGAACCAGTAATATCTGGATTTCCTTGAAAAGCAAAGTAGTCCTTCAAAACATTCCAAGCTAACTCATGGGTGAACTCAAACGCTTGGATTAATCCCTGCTCTTCCAAATTGGATAAAGGACGCTCCTTGAAAAGTTCGACTGCCAGCTCCAATTGTCGAATGGCCTTCGAGAAGTTGGTAAATCTTTGTTGCCGGCGAATTTTGGTGTTCATAGAAACAATTTGAGTGATATTTTCTTAACCCGGCAAGGGTTTTAAATCCTTGAAAGAAGGTAAAAGAAAAATCCAGCACATTTAAGTACTGGATTTTACAATAATTCAATGACCTAATAACTAAGCTCTATTACCCCAACTTCGCTAAGCTTTCTTCCAAAGCCTTGATCTTGGCTTCGGCATCTGCCTGCTTTTTACGCTCCATTTCGAGGACATTCGCAGGAGCTCCAGCCACAAATCGCTCGTTGCTTAGCTTTTTCATCACGGAAGCCAAGAATCCTTGAGCGTATTCCAGTTCTTTTTTGAGGTTGGCTTTTTCTTCCTCGATATTGATGGAGTCGCCCATTGGGATAAAGCACTCATCAGATTTGACCACAAAGCTCATTGCATTGTCCACCTTTTCAGCAAAGCTTAAGGATGAAAGATTTGCCAGCTTGGTCAATACCGAAGCAAATCGGCTGTAAAGCTCCGGATTCTTAGCATTGATGCTTAGGTCGAGGGCTTCTTTTGGAGACATGCCTTTGGAGGCACGGAGATTTCTGACTTGGGATACCACTTCAAAAACCTGTGCAGCCTCTTCGATGATTTTCGCATCAAAAGGTTTTGCCTCAGGCCAAGCCGCCAAAATCAGAGATTCTTCTACTGATCTTTCGGTGATCTGATGCCAAAGTTCCTCGGTGATGAATGGCATGAATGGATGCAGCGTCTTCAAAATACCTTCGAAAATCTCAATCGTCTTGTCGTAGGTCACCTGATCGATCGGATGCTGATAGGCGGGCTTGATCATCTCGAGATACCAAGAGCAGAAGTCATCCCAAACCAATTTATAAGTAGCCATCAAGGCATCTGAGATTCTGAACTTTTCGAAATGCTCGTTGATCTCCGTCAAGGCTTGGTTGAATCGGCTTTCAAACCAAAGGATGCTAGCTGCATTAGAAGAACCGTCCAAGCTAGGATCGATCTCCCAACCTTTTACCAGTCGGAAAGCATTCCAGATTTTATTGGCAAAGTTTCGACCTTGCTCGACCAACTTGTCATCGTAAGGCAGGTCATTTCCTGCAGGAGAGGAGAAAAGCATTCCTGTACGCACGCCATCCGCGCCATACTGAGCGATAAGTTCGAGCGGGTCAGGAGAGTTCCCGAGGGATTTGGACATTTTTCGGCCCAATTTATCTCTCACGATACCCGTGAGGTACACGTTTTTGAAAGGCTTCTCACCGGTGTATTCATAGCCTGCAATGATCATTCTTGCCACCCAGAAGAATAAGATCTCCGGCGCAGTCACCAAGTCATTGGTCGGGTAGTAGTACTTCAGTTCTTCATTTTGCTTTCCTGTGGAAAAAACTTCCGTGTCAAACACTGAGATTGGCCATAGCCAAGAGCTAAACCAGGTATCCAACACGTCTTCATCCTGCTTGAGGTCAGCAAGTGTGTAGGCGGTGTTGAATTCCGCATTTGCCTGCGCCAACGCTTCTTCAGCTGTTTTGGCTACCACAAATTCCCCGTTAGGAAGGTAGAATGCCGGAATTCGATGGCCCCACCAAAGTTGACGGGAGATGCACCAGTCACGGACATTTTCCATCCACACCCGGTACATATTTTTGAACTTGGGCGGGTGGAGTTGGATCACATCCTCCATCACGGAAGTGAAGGCAGGCTTGGTGATTTCATCCATTTTCAAGAACCACTGCAAGGAAAGCTTGGGTTCGATTACGGCATCCGTACGCTCGGAATGCCCTACGTTGGACTTGTAGTCTTCGATCTTTTCGAGTTGACCCGCTTCATCCAGTAACTTGCCGATTTTCTTTCGAGCGATAAAGCGGTCTTCGCCTACAAGGATTTGCGCTTTTTCATTCAGTGTACCATTGTCATTGAGAATGTCGATGACTTCCAGTTTATGCTTAATACCGAGTTCGTAGTCATTGATGTCATGTGCCGGAGTTACTTTGAGGCAACCTGTACCAAATTCCATATCCACATAGTCATCCTCAATGATTGGGATGGCACGATTGATCAACGGAATGAGAGCCTTTTTTCCTTTCAGGTGAGTGAATCGAGGATCATTTGGATTGATGCAAATCGCCACGTCGGCCATGATGGTCTCCGGACGGGTCGTAGCGATGGTCAGAAATTGGTCTTTGCTTCCCTCGACCTTGTATTTGATGTAGTACAGTTTTGAGGAGATTTCCTTCATGATCACCTCGTCATCCGAAAGGGCAGTTTGCCCCTTTGGATCCCAGTTGACCATGCGGATGCCTCGATAGATTTTTCCTTTTTTATACAAATCCACAAACACGGAGATCACTGCATCGCTGAGTCCGGGATCCATGGTGAAAGCTGTACGGTCCCAGTCGCAGGATGCGCCAAGCTTTTTGAGCTGCTCGAGGATGATTCCTCCGTATTTTTCTTTCCATTCCCAGGCATGTTTCAGGAATTCCTCTCTGGAGATATCCTTTTTTTCAATCCCTTTTTCTTTTAAGAGCTGAACTACTTTGGTCTCTGTGGCAATAGAGGCATGGTCGGTTCCGGGTACCCAGCAGGCGTTTTTGCCTTGCATTCGGGCACGACGGATGAGTACGTCTTGGATGGTATTGTTCAGCATGTGGCCCATGTGGAGCACGCCAGTGACGTTAGGCGGAGGAATGACGATGGTGTACGGTTCCTTGCTGTGGTCGATTTGGGAGGAAAAGAGCTTGTGCTCCATCCAGTAGGCGTACCATTTGGCCTCGGCGGCTGCCGGTTCGTATTTGCTGGCAATAGACATACTTGGTGTGTTTTTTCGAAGGGGCAAAAATAGGTGAAAAAGCCCAAAAGGCCTTGTATGAATCAAAATGGGAAAATAAAAAGGTTTTTAACCATTAAGGCCTTAAGAAAATTAAGGAAGGCTGCTATGCAGCATTTCCGAAGATCACACTTCCCTATTCTATATTCATTATTCGGTGTTTTTTAGCACCGACTATCCACCGACTAGCGCAAGTCTATTGACTTGTGCTTTCCTGTATGCAGGCTTCAGACTGCCTTTTCCCACCCGAAAATGAATTTTAAAAACCACAATAGGCACATAGAAAACATAGAAAAACAGAAAATTGTGAAGATTTGTGGCGAGCAACGTTTTTCGACTACGCTAGGGTAGAGAAAATTTTTTGCTATGCTACTTTTCCGAAAGCAGCACGGATGCTACCTGAAAAGATTCAGCTTCTGGAAGGTGCACGATTACTTGATTTGGTTCTCGCTAAGGCGCATGAGACGCAAAGGGGTTGAAATCTTTGCGACTTACAGTCTTTGTGCGGACCTCATTTGAACTGTAAGCAAAAAAAGACTGACATCGCTGCCGGTCTTTTTCCATAATGAAAATCTGACTCTTACTTTTTGATCATCGGGAGTACAATTCTACTTTGGAATTTACCTCCGTGGTGGATGTTGTTGGTGGCGATTTTTCCTTCGGTCTCGTCGTAGTTGTTTCCTCCCGTATTCATGTTTCGGTCAAATCGAGGGAAGTTGGATGAACTGACCTCGATTCGGATTCTATGTCCTTTTTCGAAATAATTCGAAGTACTCATCGGAGTCAGTTTGATCTCATAGACTTTTCCTTTTTCCATAAAGACTTCCTTGTCATAGCCTTCTCGGTAGCGCACTCGCTGGATCGTTTCATCCAGATTATAGGCTTTTCCGTCAGGATAGACATCGATTACCTTGATGGTCACATCGGTGTCCAAGACATCAGATGACAAGTAAAGATAGCTTTCGATGAATCCAGATACTTCCACTCCCTCGGCTAAAGGCTCAGACGTATAGACTAAAATATCGTCTCGAAGTTCCATTTCACTCTGATCCATGGCACCCCCTTGAACCGCATTTCCGGTACAGCAAACATTGCCTCCATAGGAATTGACCGGATTCATGGGATCGTAGGTGAAGGTATCTTTGGCTTCTGATTTGGGCGCTTTGGCTACCAGCTTTCCATCACCGTTTCGGGTATTGGCTTTTCCCTGAGAATCCAGGTAAAAAGAAGTCATCACCGCTTCTTTGGGAGGCCACACATCAGAGGATTGCCACTTGTTCATTCCCATGGTGTAATAGGTCACTTTTGGAAGTTTGGCGATGGTTCCGCTTTCGTCTTTGCCCTTCAGCCATAGGTCAAACCAGGCTGTGATTACCTCATCATAGTTCCATCGGGCATCACCCACATTACGCTCACCCACCATCGTATTTTCAGTTGCTCGGGTAAATGAACAGTGAAGTACCGGGGCGATGATCAGGTACTGATTGTCGCGAGACATTTGACTGATGGCGTTTTGGCGGGCGTGATTGTAGAGGGCGATATTGGGTGAAGAAGACACGTCGTACCAAGAGACAAACCACATGGAAGGCTTATCAAAAGGCATGTTGTCATGGAAAAGCCCTCCCTGATACCAGCGCGGGTCATTCGGCTTGCGGGTGATCATTTCTTCGTAGATGCCCATCGGGCCACCCACGTTTTTGATGATGTCCTTCACCGGAAGATGTGCCAGTCCTTCTTTCCAGTCTACTCGAGGATATTCAGGCGCCATATCATAAAAGCGCTGCAATCTCAACAGGTCCTTTTGCTCGATTCCGGGCTGTAACCTTGGCGCCATTGGATCATGCTGAGTGCTGTAAAGCCAAGCCGTGAAGAGCATCTGCCCGGCACCCCCTCGGTACCAGTTGCCTTGCTCGTAAAACTCGCCGATTCTTCCCACACCAGCTCCATAAGCTTGAGGTACCAAGGCTGCCAATGCAGGATGGTTGAGCGAAGCTGCCGCCATCTGCCACTCTGCTGTGGATGAACAACCGAGCAAGCCGATTTTGCCATTGCTCCAGGCCTGCTTGGCCATCCAATCGAAGGCGTCGTAGCCATCGGTAAGTGGTGTGCCCAAAATGTCCCAGTTGCCTTCGGAAAAGAATCTCCCACGCTCATTTTGCACCACGTAAGCGTATCCTTTTTTTACCCACTCCAGAGCCGATTGGAGCGTTCGGGTATTCATTTCCCCGTTTCCATAAGTGTTGAAATTGTAGGGAGTACGGGAGAAAACGATAGGTACTTTGGCGTCCCCTTTCGGGCGGTAGATGTCGGTCGCGAGTCGGGTGCCGTCGCGCATAGGCATCATCACTTTTTGATCGATGATAGCGATTTCATCCAGCTGGACGAGGATGGGTTTCTCCTGTGCAAAGGCAATTGGAGAATAGCCCAAAAAGATAATGAATGCTAAAATTCGTAGGATTGATCTCATTGACTTGGGATTTACTCAGTCAAATTACAATGCAAAAAAGATATGGGAGCTAAATTTTTATAAAAGGTTGGAGACCAGTGATTCCAGGTTTTGAAGCGCTTAAGCTCACGGGAAAGATTTTTCATTTCATGGGATAAGGCTAACTTTGCCGCCTCAACAATTTTTGAACATGAGCGACAGTTCGACCCCTATTCTGAGTACCTGGGTAGAAATACCAAAAAATTCCGATTTCTCGATTTACAACCTTCCTTTCGGAGTATTTAAAAACAAAAAGCTGAGTCCCAGAATCGGGATTGCTATAGGGGATAAAATCGTCGATCTCAGTGTCCTCGATCAAGAGGGTTTTTTCTCGTCGCTCTTCTTACCTGAAGGGATATTCCTGAAGGAATCATTGAATGATTTGATTTCTCTAGGGAAGGTACAAACCAAGAAAATCCGCGAACGGGTTCAGCAATTGCTGTTGGCGGAAAATGGAGAATTGCGAGATCACTCTGCCCGAGGCAAAATCATGGTCAATCGCAAGGAGGCGGAAATGCTCATGCCGGTGAAAATTGGGGATTACACCGACTTTTACTCCAGCATCGAGCATGCGACCAATGTCGGAAAGATGTTTCGTGATCCTGAAAACGCATTGCTGCCAAACTGGAGACATCTGCCGGTAGGTTACCATGGACGAGCTTCCTCGATCGTGGTTTCGGGTACGCCCATCCATCGTCCAAAAGGACAGTTTAAGGATCCTGATATGGAGAAGCCTGCATTTGGACCCAGTCGAAGATTGGATTTTGAATTGGAACTTGCCTTCATCACAGGTAAGTCAACCAAACTAGGTGATAGTGTAGAAGTAGAGGAGGCTGAGGAATATATTTTTGGTTTTGTCTTGTTTAATGACTGGTCTGCCCGTGATATTCAAGCTTGGGAATATGTGCCTTTGGGCCCCTTTTTGGGAAAAAACTTTGGTTCGTCCATTTCCCCTTGGGTGGTAACACTGGAGGCCTTGGAGCCTTTCCGTGTAGCGGGGCCTGTGCAAGAACCCGAGGTATTGGACTACCTAAAGGTGAAAAAGGATCACAGCTTCGACATTCAATTGGAAGTGTTGATTCAGCCTGAGGGCAAAAAAGCCTCTAAGGTCTGCACCTCCAATTTCAAATACATGTATTGGAACATTGCTCAGCAGTTGGCGCATCACACGGTCAATGGTTGCAATATCAACGTCGGCGATATGATGGCTTCGGGTACTATTTCCGGTTCCACGGAAGATTCCTTTGGATCCATGCTCGAACTTAGTTGGAAAGGCACCCGACCAGTGAAGTTGGAAGATGGCGATGAACGCCGATTTATCGAAGATGGCGACACGGTCATCATGAAAGGATTTGCTGAAAAAGAAGGGATCCGGGTAGGGTTCGGGGAGGTTGCCTCTCAGATACTTCCGGCCAAATAAACATCAAAAAGCCCCGACTTTCGATCGGGGCTTTTTGCTTATTGTGTGTCTTTGATGACGATGAAGAGTAACTCGGGTTCGTCTGTGGTGATGAAATTGACTTTTTGCTCCAGTAGCCAAGCCATGTCTTCCAATAAATTTACCGTCCAAGCATTGGTTGTCAGTCCGAGCGCTTGTGCTTCTTTGATCCACTCGGGTTTATTTTTCAATAAACGAATGTTGTAATCAAATCCGAAAAATCCGGCTTCCTTGAGTTCTGCGGGAGACTTGTCTCCATTGAGATAGGCTACGTTGGCTTTTGGGTCAGTGGCGATGACTTTTTTGCCGCCTTCGTAGCTGAAGGTGATGTAATCCACCCATTTTTCAGCTCCAAGTTTTTGGACTGTTTTCACGGATAGTTCTCCGACTCGCTCGCTACGCGCCACGTTGATTCGAGAAGGCTTAAACTCCAAAATCAGCTTGGTTCCCGTCTGCTTCATTCCTTCGGTCAGATATTCTTCCAAGGTTGGGATTTTCTCCCCGTTTGGGAGTTTCTTGGTCAAAAGTTGCTCATAAGTGGAGGTTTCGATATCAATCCCCTGAAAATCATGGTCGTGATTGACCACTAGGACTTCATCCGCCGTCATCCACACGTCAAACTCTGATCCTTCACATTGGAGACGGACTGCCTCGCGAAGAGAAGCTAGGGAGTTTTGAGGATGGCCTTGAGCTTTCCACGCACCACGATGAGCGATGACTTTGTTTTGGTGGAACGTGGTCTGTGAAAAGGAAAATGTAGAAACCAGGGTCATGGCTAAGATCAAGTTGAGAAGCTTTTTCATGTGTTGCGGAGCTGGGTGAAACTAAAACTGCATCAAATTAACAGAACTCGCTCTTCTTTTTTTCCAGATGGATATAAGTTTACACAAACTTCACACTTGGCCTTCGTTTTCCTCAGAATCTGATTTTTTAGTAGGCTTTCCCCCTGCGATTTTATAGAAAAGCCATCCCACACCAATCACAAAGTGGACAGCGATCACGGTGACGACGATCCAAAGGGTGGTGTTGTTTTGCATGGGGTGATTTAAAATGATGGACGAAGATCAGCGCTTACGTTTTCCTTCCAAGCTCGGAATAATTGATCCAATTCGTAAACCATTTCCGGAGATTTTTCAGCTAGATTTTGAGTTTCAAAAGGATCTAAAGCAAGGTTATAAAGCTCCCAAGGGCTGTTTTTTCCATGAGTAACGAGTTTCCAGTCACCTTTTCTGACGGCTCTGCCAACTGCCCATTCCCAGAAAATGGGCTGATCACGGGCTGTTTTTTCATTTTTTATGGCGGGTAATAAACTCTCCCCGGCTGCGGGCAAAACAGGCTTGCCATTTACCGATTCGGGATACCTTGCACCGGCCAGTTCCGCCAAAGTGGGCAGAATGTCTATCAGGTGAGCAGGAAAGGGATTGAGTTCATTTTGATGTCCTAGGCCTGAGGGCCAAGAGATGATTAGGGGAGTTTTGATTCCTCCTTCGTACGAATAATTTTTAAAGAAGCGGAGCGGTGTGTTTCCGACATTTGCCCAGTCTTCGCCAAGGGAAGTCCATTGGCCAACCGAACCGATTTTCCCATTGCCAGGTAAAGTGACTACCTCTCCCGATGCGCCATTATCAGCAAGGAAGATGAAGACCGTATTCTCTAGCTTTCCAAGTTCTCTGAGCTTTTGGATGATCTCGCCTATTTTTTGATCCATCCGATCGATCATGGCGGCATAAACCTCCATTTTTTGAGCCTCAATCTGCTTTAGCGAATCAGACAGAGAGACCCAAGGCAGGTGGGTGGCTGTGGTGAGAACTGCGTTTTCCCCGATCAATTGTAAGGATTTTTGTTTTTCAAATCTGCGTTGACGGATTGCTTCATAGCCTTCCGAATACTTGCCTTTGTATTTGGCGATATCTTCTGGCCAAGCCATCAGCGGATCATGAGGAGCGGTGTATGCAAGGTATAGAAAGAACGGATTCTTTTCTCCCCGATACTCATCTAGCCAACTCAAAGCATACTTGGTAAAGTAGTCTGTGGAATAGTAGTCTGAAGGAGGACTATAAGGTTGCATCAGGATCCGGTCATTATAAAAGGGCCGATCGGGGCGTTTTTGAGCAGGTTGAGGTTCATTTTCCCGTTTTGGACCGGGGTTAAAATGGTTGGAAGCACCCTCCATGAGGCCATAATACCGGTCAAACCCACGATCCATCGGATGGTCGGCACCGTGGTGCTTGCCAGCCCAAAGGGTGCGGTAGCCTGCGGATTTGAGTACTTCGCCGAGGGTAGTCGCATTTTTCAAGGGCTGAGTATACGTGGCTTCATACCCGACTTGCTGGGCATAGAGTCCTGTCATCAAGGCAGCACGAGATGGATTGCATTTGGAGGTATTGTACATCTGGGTAAATCGAACTCCGTTTGCGGCAAGCCAGTCAAGGTTTGGAGTTTCCACTTCGCTGCCATAGGCTCCGATATCTGACCAGCCCAAATCATCTGCGAAAATCAGGACGATGTTGGGCTTAGAGGGAGGGTCTTTTTCTTTGGAGAAAAATGAAAAAGTGGAAAGGAAAAGCACAAAGAGGGAAAAGGGCATGGCGAGGAGTGAGTGGTTTTGTCAAAAGTTAAGAATTTGAGTTAAATGCACTGTCCTTTTCGACCTGTTTTGAACCCGGATTATGCATTAGAATTCGTAGCGAGAGTTCAAAATGCAAGAAAATCAGGCACTTTGGAGATCGAGGCGTAGCACCGCTACGGCGAGATCGAAAAGTGAAGTGAAACGGCTGATTTTGAAGTATTTTGGGCTCGTAGTAGATTTTCTATTGCATATTTCAGGTTGAACAATTGGTCAGATTGCCTCTCATTTTTGAAATAAAAAAAGCGGGAAAAATCCCGCCTTCTATAAGATAAAATCCTGCTTTTTATAAGTCCTTGTATTCATAAACTGGATCTTTTCCTGCTTTCTTTTGCTCTTGGTAATCTTTCAGGGCTTTCAAAGCAGGCTTGCGGAGGAGCAAGATCGCGATCACATTGAGCCAAGCCATCAAACCAACACCAATGTCTCCCAAAGTCCAGGCGAGTTCAGCTGTACGGCTCGAACCATAAAATGTCGCACCTAAAATCAGAAAGCGAAGTAGGTAAACTGTCCATTTTCTTGTGCCCGACTTTTGGAGGTAACTCAAATTGGTTTCGGCGATATAGTAATAAGCCATGATCGTGGTGAAGGCGAAAAACATTAAGGCAAAAGCCACAAAACCTGATCCAATGGAAGGGAAATGAGTGGAAATAGCCATTTGGGTAAATTCTGGGCCGATGCTTACTCCAGGGATATTTTCTACAATAAATCCTCCTTCAGGATTTACCACATTGTACTGACCCGTGAAAAGAATCATAAATGCAGTAGCAGTACACACAAATAAGGTGTCGATGTACACTGAAAAGGCTTGAACCAATCCCTGCTTGGCAGGATGACTCACTTCAGCGGCTGCGGCAGCATGAGGCGCGGTGCCTTGTCCTGCTTCGTTAGAGTAAATTCCTCTTTTGATTCCCCAAGATATAGCCAAACCAAATACTCCTGAATAAGCTGCCTCAAGATTGAATGCCGATGAAATGATCAGAGAAATGACTTCAGGGATTTTTTCATAGTTCAAAATCATAATGATCTGTGCGAGAAGGATGTAGCCCAATGCCATGAATGGAACTACAAACTCAGCCACTTTGCCGATTCGCTTGACACCTCCAAAAATGATCATAGCCAAGAATACCACGACCACACCCCCTGTGATTTCTACAGGCACTTGGAAGGCACTTTTCATACTAAGGGCGATACTGTTGGATTGTACTCCCGGTAGCAAAACAGCCATACTAAGAATGGTTACCACTGCGAAAAGTGCCGCATACCATTTGATTCCGAGTCCCTTTTCGATGTAGAAAGCAGGACCTCCTCGGTACTGACCGTCTTTTACTTCTTTGTATATCTGACCTAAGGTAGCTTCAATGTAGGCGGAAGCCGAACCCAGAAATGCAATTGCCCACATCCAAAAGATGGATCCAGGTCCACCCATGGCGATCGCTGTGGCTACACCCGCAATGTTTCCTGTGCCGATTCTTCCAGAGAGTGCTAGTGCGAAAGCTTGAAAAGAAGATACGCCTTGCTCGGAAGATTTGCCTTTAAACAGCAGTTTGACCATGTCTTTGATGTATCTGACTTGGACAAACTTGGTGACAAATGAAAAGTAGATCCCTGCTCCCAGGCAAAGTAAAATCAACGCATTGCTCCAAATGAGCCCGTTGAGTGAATTGATAATTTCTTCCATGTTTTAGATTGGAACGTTTGTGATAGCGCTTTTTTGCTTGCGGCCAAATATAGAGGCTTCTTTTAGGATTTAGCTAGAAAAAATGGGGTAGAAGGCACATTTTCAGTTCGGTTTAAGCAAGATTAAACCCTTTTTCTAAAAATTTGGATGATATGATTCTGAAAAATAGCCTCCTAAAACAGGTTTTTCTTTGGTAAGGGTAATAAAAAGAGGCGGATCAACTACTGACCCGCCTCTCCTTGGAATTTAAAATTTTTCCTAGATTTTACTCAAAACCAAACTTCTTCAAACCTTCGTGGCTGATTTTGATGGCTTCCATAGGGTCAAGTCCAAAGGTGTTATCTTGCTCTACTAGGTAAAACTCCATGCCTGACTGTGCTTTGGCTGCTAGGATCTTTGCAAAGTCGATTTTGCCTGTTCCCACCGGAGCAAAGTTGCCCACAGAGTCCATGTCCTTCACATGCCAAGCCTTGAATCGGCCAGGGTATTTTTCAAAGTAAGACAATGGGCTTGCCTCAGCTTTGGTAACCCAATAGAGATCCATTTGGAAGTTTACCCACTCAGGGTTGCACTTTTCAAGAAGAACTTCTTCAATTACAGTACCATCAGCCATTGGCTTAAATTCGAAGTCATGGTTGTGATAAAGAAGCTTGATACCCGCATTGAAGCACTTTTCTCCCAGCGTATTCATGATGGTTACAAGTTCGTCAGCAGTGCCTTTCATCCCCAAGGTGCGTGTAGCCGGATCAAAGGTAAACATGCCCATTGGGGGTACCGGGATCACAAAGTAAGAGATGCCTGCAGCCTTCACGTCAGCGATGAGTTGATCTGCATTTTCCATTGTCACCATGCCCATGTGCGCACTGACAGCGGTAAGACCTAGGGAATCCAAATAGGCTTTAAACTCGGTAGGAGCCATGCCGTAAAACTTGCCGTCTTCGTAGTTTGCTGCTTCTACATAGGCATATCCAGCATCCGCTACTTTTTGAAGAGTTGATTTTGGATTGATTGCCATGGAGTCACGAACGGTGTACAAAGCAAGGCCACCCAATCGGGCAGGAGAGACTTCCGTTTCGGTTACTTCCTCTGATTTTGGAGCACACGACGCGAATCCAAGGATCAAAGCCAACAATAGGGTAAGTCTGAGATTGATTTTTTTCATAAGTGGGTAAGATTTTGATCTTGAAAGATACCGATTTCCTCAAAAAGAAGGATGCTTCTATTAATTATTGTCTCAATTAGGAGAAAATAGGTTGGCTTGACCTTTTTAAGCAAATCCAAAGATCAATGGAAAAAGAAACACCACGATCATGCTCCAAATCAGGTAGATGGGCAAATATCGGACCACCAAGAGTGCGACCTCAGAAAAGGATTCCTGGCTATTTAAGGTTTGGAAAAGCTTTCTGGAAACTAGAATCAAATGAACCAGCATCAGGAGATTCACTCCAAGTATAGCCAGTCGGTTTGGGGTGATGCCCCATTCTGAAATTCGGAACCCGATTGCTGACAAGGCAATCAAATTGACCAAAATTGTGACCCCGGAGAGTAAGGTCAAAATCCATTTGGAAGCTTTAGAAGGGTGTTCTTTGGATGCTTCCGTCACCGAGAAAAAAATCAAGGCCATTACCCCAATAAGCAGGATATTGAAAATCAACAAAAACTCACGGTCATTGTAGGGATCTTTTCCTCCCAAAAGGATGGTGCTTAAATACACCACGAGCATAATCAGTACCAATGGGCTGAAAATCTTAGCAATAATTGGAGGGATCTTATTGACCAACTGTGGATTGGTCTGGGTAAGGTGCGTCGCAATTAACGGTGCGGCGACCAATCCAAATACTCCGATATTCTGGAAATAAAACTCCTCGATCCGCAGTCCGATCAACTCAAAAAGTCCTACAGTCAACCCGGAAAGGAGTAGGCCTGATAGCCCTAAAATTACTCCCATGATGATTGCATCCGCATTGAATTCCAGGTAGGATAATCTTTTGGAAAGGTCTTTTCGGGATCCTTCTGAAAAAACAAATCCCAGCACTCCCCAAAGTAGAAGCGGCAAGTGGATACTGGCTAAAATTAAGGTATCGCTGGTGGTAGATTGGGGCAGCAGATTGATGTAAAAAAGCGATGCCAAGACAATACCGATTGGAAGCCCAAGGTCCTTCAGCTGTAGCTTCTTCTTTCTGATAAAGTATGCTCCCACAAAAGGAAATACCAAAAATCCCAAATTGCGTGGATAGAAGAATTCCTCATTGAGTCCTGTAAAGACTGGGATTTTTGCCAATACCCAAGCTAATGCGGCGGCGAAAAGAATAAATGTCCAATCTGAGGTTGATCCCCATTTTACAGAATCGGATTCATAAGAAAGTCGGGCCTGCCAAAATTCCGCTTGATCTTTTCCTTGGATCTCCGGATAAAGGGCCTCAAAGGCGGTTTTGAATTCTGTTTTGTTCTTTCGGTAGAGTTTTTCCAGTTCTTCGGCCTGGCCGAGATGGGAAAGGATTTGATCTTTCATAGTTAAATTTGAGTGGGGTGAAATGATGCTAATTAATTCCAATCTCCGGTGAGGGCAAAAGCCATGACGGCACTCAGCCAAAGGGCGACGAAGTAGAGGATGGTACTGAAAATGATGGCGATGAGCTTTTGATTTCCAATAGGGAACCATCGGAATCCCATCAGATAGAAGAAAATCCCTCCTGCAGCTCCACCAGATGGGATAATCAGGAGAGGATAAAGCATCCATAACTCAAAGACTTCTTCTTTGGTGAGGATGACGAAAGACAAAAGCACAAAGGGAATACTTGCTCCCAAGATGGCCGGAAGTGCCAATTCTTTAATTGGGAGAAAGGGGGATTTTTCTGCAGTTTTCATAGTGTTTGGTTTTTGAAAGTACTTTGTAATTCAAAGTGTGTGGATAAATTTTTTTAGGGTTTGTTCTGTTTGATCAAATTTTCGAGGAATTCGAGATGCGCCCGAAAGGCATCTTTGCCAGCTTGGGTAGCCCCATAGGTGGTGAATGGTTTTCTGCCCGCAAAGGATTTTTCTATTAGGATGTATTCCGCATTTTCTAGGTACCTCAGGTGCGAAGCCAGATTGCCGTCGGTGACGTCAAGCAGCTCTTTGAAGGAATTGAAGTCATACCGATCATTGACCATCAGGATGGACATGATGCGGAGTCGGACCACATTTTCAAATGCTTTGTCGTAAATGCCTTCCACCTTATCGATCGTAACGGTAATACATCATGGATCCGTAGATCACATGCAAAATCCCAAATCCCAGAGCCCAGCAAAGAAGCCCATAAACAGGGAAAAACGCGGCAACGACTCCCAAAACTAACTGCCCGATCCCGAGATTTTTGATTTCCCCCAAGGTGAAATGAGAGGCATTGATCAATCCCAAACCGTAGAAAATCAAGGTAGCAGGAGCGATTAGCTGATAGGAGTTTTCATGAATTAAGGCGAAGGAAAATAAGCCTCCCGATACCACAGGGATGAACAAGGCGGAGAGGAATCGTTTGCTCGCCGGTGTCCAAAACTGCTCTGCTTTTCGTTGACTTTTGCTTTGACTGAGCAGGTAGGCCGATCCGATCGCCAACACCAAAACGGTCATTGCTACTCCAAGCAAGCTGATCCGAAGATCCGGGGTACTCATCGGTTCAGTACCTGTACCGTATGAAGTGCTTGGAAAATAGATCCAGTACCACGCGATACCCGCACCGATGAAGGCATAGATCCCTGCCAATACACCCGCAAGTCCACTCAATGATAGAAAGCGGGTACTCCGCTCCATCATGGACTTGATATCTGCTAATTCTTGTTCCGGTTTTCTCATTTCAAAAGTACTTTGTGATGCAAAGTAAAATTATATTTACCGTGTGACCAAGTGTTTTGGGATAATTTTAGAAAAATTTAGAATATCGGGACCCTAACCTCTAATCTTGAATATCGAACCCTGATTTTCGACCGATTAACATCGAACTCCGAACAAATAAAGAACACTCTCATGCAAACTACCTTCGATGCTATCGTGATCGGTTCCGGAATCTCCGGAGGCTGGGCAGCCAAAGAACTCTGCGAAAATGGTTTGAAAACTTTGGTGCTCGAGCGGGGTAGATCTGTCGTTCACAACCAAGATTATCCTACAGCGCATCTGAAAACTTGGGAAGTGCCGCATAGGGGTCGAGTGACTCAGGAATATTTAAAGGATAATCCCCTGATCAGCAAGGCCGCGGGGTTTGGAGAAGAGACGAAGCATTTTTTCATTCAGGACAAAGATCATCCCTATGTGCAGGAAAAGCCTTTTGACTGGATCAGAGGCTATCAAGTTGGAGGTAAATCATTGACTTGGGGACGTGCTACGCAGCGTTGGAGTGCGCATGAATTCAAAGCTCCAGAACTCCAAGGCTATGGAATGAATTGGCCGATTGGGTATGAAGAAGTGGCTCCTTGGTATTCTCATGTCGAAAAATTTATCGGGGTCTGCGGCTCCAAGGACGGAATAGAAGCCATGCCCGATGGGGAATTCATGAAGCCCTTTCCGTTCAATTGTGCAGAAGAATACGTTAGCCAGAAGATCAGGGAACATTACCCAGATCGGCATTTGGTTCATGCCCGATGGGCTCACCTGACCGAACCCCAAGAGATCCACCTGCAGCAGGGGCGTGGCCAATGCCAAGCTCGCAACATGTGCATGCGTGGCTGTCCTTTTGGAGGGTATTTCAGTTCGGTGTCTTCCACTTTGCCTTGGGCAGAGCGAACGGGTAATTTGACTATCAGACCGCATTCGGTGGTTCATTCGGTGAAATATGATGAAGAAAGCGGCAAAGCATCCGGCGTGAAAATCATCGATGCGGAGACGAAGGAAATCCATGAATTCAAAGCCCGAATTATTTTTCTGAATGCCTCCGCACTCAATTCTGTTTCGGTTTTGCTCAATTCCAAATCCAACCGCTTTCCCAATGGACTAGGAAATGACCACGGTCTTTTGGGTCGCTATGTAGCTTTTCACAATTACCGAGGATGGGTTTCCGGTGAGTTGGATCAGTTTCAGGATAAATACTATTACGGCAGAAATCCTACAGAACCGATCCTGGCGAATTTTCGAAACTTGGGTAAAAAGGATCCTAACCTTCCGTTTGTTGGCGGATATACCGTTTTCTCAGGAGCTTGGAGGGGTAGAGGAAAGGAAATGTCCAATCCGACTTTTGGCGCGTCATTTAAAAAGGCGCAAACAGAGCTAGGAAATTGGCATGTCTACATGTACATGCAAGGTGAGACGATTCCCAAATTTGAAAATCACGTCAGGCTAAGTGAGATCGAAACCGATCCGTTTGGCATTCCTCAGTTGGTTACCTCAGTCGGATATGATCAAAATGACGAAGCAATGCTCCAGGATTTTTTGAAGGAAGCTCAAGAAATGTTGGAAAAAGCAGGGGTGAAAAACATCGAATCCCGTGATTCCGGTCAAGCGCCTGGTCTGGATATTCACGAGATGGGAGGAGCCAGGATGGGGACTAAGCCTGAAAATTCTATGCTCAATGAATGGAATCAGCTTCATGCCTGCAAAAACGTGTTTGTCACCGATGGGGCTTGTATGACCAGTACCGGCAATCAAAGCCCTTCTTTGCTTTACATGGCATTGACTGCGCGAGCCGCAAATTTTGCAGCCGAAGAATTCAAAAAAGGAAGGATATAAAAAAACGCAGCCCTAATGGACTGCGCTTTCGAACTACTTGGTTATAGGTATTTGAATAAATTTTTGTAGCTGCCGTGAGTGTCTCCACTCACGGACAAACTTTTTAAAATAGCATCGGTGCAAACATAGACAAGTAGGTTCTCCAATTGGCCCATGTATGTCCACCTTCGTTTTCGAAGTATTCATGCTGAAAACCGGTTTTTTCCAAAACGCTCAATAAGCGCTTGTTGGAGTCCATCACAAAGTCCTCTTTGCCGCAGGCTACCCAGTATTTGTGAACTCCACTGGCTTTCAAAGCAGTGAATTTTTTCTCCATCTCTGCCATATCCGCATTGGCATCGAATATCCCGCTACTGAAGACTCCGATGTAGCCAAAAGTACCCGGATAGGTAATCGAAGCGGTGATCGTATGTCCTCCACCCATGGAAAGTCCAGCCAAGGCTCGATGATTTTTATCCGCTTTAACGCGGAAGTTTTTCTCAATGTAAGGCACTACGTCTTCCACCAAGCTCTTTTCAAACTTGCCTTGGTACTTAGAGAAAGTCTCCCGAGTTGGTGCAGGAAGTCCAGGAACTTGTCTTAAGGTAGAGGTTTGCCAAGCATTGCCATTCGTCATGACTACGATCATGGGCTTGGATTTGCCAGAAGCAATCAAATTGTCCAAAATCAAGTTTGCTCGACCCAAAGAAGACCAGGCATCCTCGTCTCCTCCCGCTCCATGAAGAAGGTAAAGGACCGGATAGGATTCTTTGCCTGAATCATATCCCGGAGGAGTGTAGACGTACATTCTGCGGTTGGTTCCCAAAGTTGGGGAAGGATACCAAACTTGAGCAATGTTGCCATGCGGAGTGTCGTTGAGTTGGAAAACAGAAGAACCCTCTCCAGGCACCATCAGCAAACTGGCATATCGGGTACCGTCCCGCAAGGCATGTGGATTGGTGACATCGATCGCTGCCACTCCGTCGATGAAGAAATTGTAATGGTACATGGAGGAGGGCAGGGGCTTAATGGTCACCGACCAAACACCCTGCTCTCCCTTGACTAGAGGAAGAGTTTCTCGGAATCCCATCCAGCTGCCGTTGAGTGTGACTTCGTTTGCTTTTTCCGACAGAATGCGAAACGTCACCGAATTGTCGGCATTGACTTCAGGAGATACCACCCGGGGCGCTGACATGGCGCTGATTTCCTGGGCTTTTACATGGGCTGAAACCCCAAAAAGGAGCAAAAGAGCCAAACTTTTGAATAAAAAGGAAAACTTCATAGGGTAAAGGGTTTATAGGTTATTGAAAAAGGCGTGGAGCAAATTGAGTTAGGTACACTCTCCAGTTTCTCCAAGTATGCCCCCCTTCACTTTCTACATATTCATGAGGCATGTTCATTCCTTTTAGCTTCGCGAGGTACTCCTGATTGGCTTTGTAGAGGAAGTCGGTCTTTCCGATCGCAATCCAGTATAGCTTGTAGCCATTGTCCATCTGGGTTTTAAGAGTTCCATCGAAGTTGCTGTACACTTTTCCAGTCGCATCTTCACGAGGCATGATAGCTGCTGAGAATGCACCGATGTAATCAAAGGTGTTTGGATAATATCTCGAAATATGGATCGTGTGAAATCCACCCATGGAAAGACCTGCGATTGCCCGATTCGCTTTATCTGCTTTCACCCGATAGTTACTTTCCACAAACTTGATGATGTCTCCAAAAGCGCTTTCATAGGTGCCATCCATGGTTTTTGCAATCATGAACTGAGGCTTGTAGAAGTTTTGACTGCCTTCCCCTGGCGCTGCATCTTGGATCACATTGCCATTGGGCATGACTACGATCATGGGTTTGGCTTTGCCTTGAGCAATCAGGTTGTCTAAGATTTGCGCGGTTCTTCCAAGATTGATCCATGCTTCTTCATCTCCACCGGCTCCATGAAGGAGGTAAAGGACAGGGTAAGTTTCGGTTGATTTTTCGTATCCAGGAGGAGTGTAGATGGTGATTCTGCGATCCATGCCCAAGCCAGGAGAATCGTACCAGCGGCGCGTCACCGAACCGTGAGGGATGTCGTTGGTCTTGAACAGATCTGCATGTCCACCGCCGATGATGAAGATGTTTGTGGCTGAAGCTACGTCACGAATCAGGAAAGGATTGCTTGGATCGGTGGTTGAAAAGCCGTCAATGACGAAGGAATAATTGTAAAGTTCAGGATTCAAGACCTGCGTTTTAAGTGACCAGACGCCATTCTCATCTTTGGTGAGGGCAGCCTTTCCCGGACCGTCCATTTGACCCATTGGGGTATCCATTTTTACAGATGGGAGAAAATCTCCTGTGATCTGAACTTCTTTTGCATTGGGTGCAAAGAGTCGAAAAGTCACTGAATTGTCAGCGTGGATTTCAGGAGAAATGATGTTTTGTGGCCTGAATAGGGCTTCCTGTGCCTTGGCAGAAAGCGTCAGCAAAAACACGGATAGGATAAGTAGAAATTTTTTTTTCATAGGTTTTTGGTTCTATTGTCTCAAAGTGTGAAAATAGAAAAAGGGTTTGGAAAAGCAAAGGCAATTGCCACAAAGGGGCAAATTGGAAGCAGATTTCAAATTTGAATTTTCACCGCAGAGCCGTAGAAAACGCAGAGAAAAAAACTTAATGATTTCAAGCCCTAGACTGGTTCAAGTCTTCAGTCCTGACTACCGGACTGCTTAGATCTAAAATAGTCAATCAAAATCCAAAAGTTCTTTTGGACTGATGGATAAAAAGGAACGAAATACCGATTACAAAAGCCCACCAAGGCAAACTGAAAATGATCGCCAAAAACAACCCGAAGAACATTGCCGCAGCCATATTTGGGAAGCTTGAACTTTCCTTTTTTCTATAAATCAACAATTGCAAGGCGGAAATAAAAGCTAAAAGCAATTTTGCCAACGTCAGGAAGTCAAAGTCGGAGGAAAGCAATCCTCTCCATACCAAGAATAGCAGTTCCGGAAAAACCAACAGAGCCAAGCTTCCTAATTGGTAGTTCAGTTTGGAACCCAGCGTAAGGGGTAGGCCGAGAGTCCAGCTTTGATGGGTAAGTTCTCGATCTGATTTTTCCAAAATCATGGGGAGTTGCACGTAGGAAACAATCAATACTCCAAACTGCAACCAGCGGATGTCATAGTCTCCCGATTGGAAGGAAAAGAAAAACCCGTTCAAGAGCAGTAAGCTAAAGGCTTTGGTCAGCAGAAAAAGTATGGGGCGATGGTTTTGGATAGACAAGATGATCCAAGTGAACCTCGGAAAAGTCCATCGCACCGAGGGACGGAGGCTAATTGTTTCCTTAAGAGGTTGGTGAAGGGTTTTTTGGACAAGGATGAAGTTGAAAAAAATAACGCCAAAGCTTAGTATCCAAAGCAACAAGCCAAGAAAAAGAGACTTTTGCTCCCAAGCGAAATAGCTCAAAAAGAGAAAGTAGCCAAAAAATGGGCTGAAATTGAGAAGTAGGATTTGACTCCAAAAACGTCTGAAATCAGAGGAAAAAAACAGCCCCAACTGATGAAAAAAGAGGTATTCATTTTTTCTGACCAATTCTAGTTGAATCCGCAGATGGATCCAGCCAAATAGCAAAATAGTAGTTGGTAAGAGCCAAAAAGCAAGCGGGTTTTTGAATAGAAATCTTCCAATAAGGATATGCTGTGCAGGCTCCATCAGGACTCCTCCGATGAGTAATACCAGCGTCCAGAACCCGAGTGTTTTTTGATAAAATGGTCGGACAAATGCAAGCAGGGCGAGCTTATCCATGGGATTGGATTTTGCCAGATTTCATGTGGAGAATGCTGGTTACAGGTAGTAATTCTATAGGTCCTCGTTGGTGGGAAGTAATGAGAAAACCAGTTCCTTGTTCAGCTTTTGACTTGATCAGGTGGACCAATTGATCCTGCGTATGGGCATCGATGGTGGTGAAAGGCTCATCCAAAATCACCAACTCGGGATTACCTAGGAAGGCGAGCAGCAAGGCGGATTTTTTCAACATGCCTGAAGAGTAGCCACCGATGGGAAAAGACAAGAAATCTTCCACATCAAATACCGCCTTCAGTTCGGAGATCTCTGCTACCGAAGCCTGTTTAGCTCTCGCCACAAAAGCAATTAAGTCATGGAGGTTTAAAAACTCTGGGAAAGTCGGTTCTGCAGGTGCAAATCCGATTTTCCTTCGGTACTCCAACGGCTGATCAAAAAGGGAAACACCATTCAATTCTACCCTTCCATTTGCAGGATGAATACCCGCCAAGGCTTTGAGCAAAGTGGATTTTCCCGACCCATTTCCCCCCAAAATCAGGTGAATTCCTTGCGGTAGATCTAGCTGCGGGATGACTACTTCGAAACCTGAAGGGTATTTTTTTTCAAAACCGGAAAGGGAAAGCATCAGAGGATTTGGGTTCTTTGACTTGAAAATTAACAGGTTTCTGTTTTTGGCCTTCCATAGTAGCATAGGCTTTATCTTTTTTTAACCTAATCAAGTTTTTAACTCATTTAGGAGGATGGGTTCGCCTTCTGAAATGATGAAAAAAAATACCTGTCAGGTTTTCGAAACCTGACAGGTCTAACTCAAGGCTTTATTTTTCAGTCCTAGAGAAGGCCTGAAAAAAGACTCAATCCATGTTTTTCTTTTCTACTACCCAACCCTCTGATTTTGCCAAACCGGGAGTTTTTCCAGAAAAGAGCTTCCCGGCTTCCTGATCGCCTTTCAACTGCCACTTGTACCATGCAGTCGCCACCCGGGCAAATTCTCCCCCATAAGGTTGACCATAGGTGCCACCATGTCCCACTTCGAGATTGCCAACAAAAATCGGGACATGGTTAATTCTGGCGAAATCATCCATTCCGTTTCCATAAGCGATGTCAGACTTACCGCCCAAAAGGTAGAGCGTAGGAACTTTGATTTCATTGAGTTTAGCCTTGGTGACTTGAGGCATGCCGGGCATTCCTCCACCATTTCCCAAAACGCCACTGTTGAACACACCAACAGTGGTAATTCTTGGATCACCGGCTACTTCCAGCGTTTGCAGTCCTCCGCAGGACATTCCGCTGACGGCTATCTTTTGGGTGTCTAGTTTTTGGAAATAAGGGCTATTAGGATCTGCATTTTGGCCGATGGCCCAGTCGATGGCATCGAGGAGTTTGTGAGACTTAGATCGGACATCTGTTTGCTTGGGCATCGTGCCGAGGGCGATCACCAAAAAACCATGGGAGGCCACTTCATTTAGAAAGTTGACATGCTCCCAAGGGGAATCAAAGCAGGCCCCATTGCCCCAGGCGATGATGGGGAGTTTGTTTTTGTTTCCAAACTTGGACAGATCTTGGGGTTGGAAAATCGTGTGAGTGGGTAAAGATGTGGCAGAAGTCATTACAGCCGGAAAGCTTCCTTTTCCTCCGTTTTCGATGATTTCAGATTTGGTTGGAGCTTGGAAGACTAGATTTTCGGAGAAAAAAGGAAGTGCTTTTATGCGAATCCGCTCGGCGATCCTGTTAAGGTGATCGCCTTCATAGCTTTCGTAGAAGTGGGGGATTTGGTAGGAATCCAACACTTCGTGGAGGTTTTTGGTCGCCTCGCTGATTCCTTTGTCCTGCAATCCTGCATCGATGGCGATGGCTTTCAGTTTTTTGAGGTTCAGGATGTATTGATCGACAAAGTTGAGGGTACGGTTGGCGATGATCTTGTTGATCACATCTTGGCGAGCTTCTCCATTTTTGGCAGGAAGATCCAGGTAAAGCGGAGGGTTTTTGGGATTGGGAGCAAAAGCTGCCGAGGTGGCCAAGGCTGCAATTTCAAAAAATGAGGTAGCCTGAAGCTGATCTGGAGTCAAGGTCTCCAACTTTTTCATCAATTCCGGATTAGTTGACGCACCACCATCCATGCAGCAGGGGCTTAGGGCGTAGATGGCTGAATAAACTTCGGAATTTTTCATGCCCAAGCGGAGGGTGCCATAGCCACCCATGGAATGCCCGGCAAGTCCACGACTTTCCTTGGTTGGGATAGTGCGGTAGTTAGCATCGACGTAGCGGACGAGTTCTTGCGTGACAAAAGTTTCCCAGTCGCCGATCGTGACCGAATTCGCATACATGCTGCCTTTGAAGCGGTTGTAGGCATTGGGCATGACTACGATCATTTCTTTGGAAAGTCCCTCGGCCAGAGATTGCTCGATGACGTCCTGCAGGTTGATCCAGTGCTTTTCCCAGCCGAACCATTGGGAATCCGTGTCGGTAAACCCATGCAGCATGTACAGCACTGGGAACCGCTTGTCAGGATTGGAAGCATAGGAAGGAGGAAGATAAACGGTCACATCCCGGTCTGCCGGATCTCCGATCAAATTGCCTTCGAGGGCTTTGCTGTGGACTTTGATACGCTCTTTGGTGCCCTTTTGTGCAAAGGTGGAAAATGCTCCCAAGCAAATCAGGAGCGTCAAGAGAAAGAATCTTTTCATAGGTTAATGGGTTTAGGTTGGGATAAAAGTAGGGGTTATGGTGAGTTTGGCAAATATTGGTCACTGATACAGAGATAGGATTCTGTTTTTTCCAACCTGAGAAAATAAGAGCTAAATAAAATTTTGGAGGATCTTAAACGTCCTTATCTTAAGAAAAATTAATATTTAGAGATTATAATCCCTTAAAATACGTATTTTTGGGGATTACGATCTCCAAAAATGCATATTCAAAGAGAGTTGTTCGGGGTTTTGGCTCGGAAAATCGATTTTAAAAAGGCGATTTTGCTCCTAGGACCGAGGCAAGTAGGAAAAACTACTTTAGTTAGAAGGCTGGCTGAAAGCTTGGGGAAGCCTTTTTTGTACCTCAATGGGGATGATTTGACCACGCAGCAAGCTCTTCAAAATGCGAACCTGTCATTTTTGAAAGCATATATTGGTTCCTTCCAAGTGGTGGTCGTGGATGAGGCCCAGCGTATTCCTCAGATCGGACTGACGCTCAAACTCATTGTTGATAATATTGAGGGAATTCAGTGCCTTGTCACGGGTTCCTCTGCTTTGGAGTTGGCTAGCTCAGTTCACGAACCACTCACTGGAAGAAAATGGGAATACCGTTTATTTCCGCTCTCATGGTCCGAATTGGTGCAGGGTATGGGGATGCCTTACTGCCTTGGAAAAGTTCATGATTTTTGGCACCTACCCGGAGGTGGTTACTCAAGAGGGAGCCGAAATTCCAATTCTGAATAATCTGGCTTCGAGTTATTTGTATAAGGACTTACTCAACTTTCAAGGGATCCGAAGACCTGAGCTTTTGGCCAAAATCCTTCAGGCCTTAGCCTGGCAAGTAGGTTCGGAGGTTAGTTTCAACGAACTCTCCCAGGCTGTACAAGCAGACAAAGCAACTGTCCAAAACTACATCGATTTATTGGAAAAAGCCTTTATCATCCAGCGACTCAATCCCTTTTCCAGAAATCTCCGCGGGGAAATCAGCACTAGCAGGAAAGTGTATTTTGTGGACAATGGGATTATGAATAGCATTAGTGGAAATTTTGCCACGCTTGCTTCCCGCGCGGATGTAGGAGCGCTTTGGGAGAATTTCCTGATTGCTGAGCGAACCAAATTGCTGAACTATCATGGTTTTTATGGCAGGGTATACTTTTGGAGAAATGTGCGAGGACAGGAGATTGACTACATCGAGGAAATCGACGGAAAAATCTACCCGTTTGAGTTTAAGTGGAATCCAAAGGCCAAGGTAAAGTATCCCAAAATTTTTGAGGAGACTTACAGTCCCCAACCGCTGCAAATGATCCACAAGGACAACTTTTGGGAGTGGTTGGGTAAATATCCGTATTAACTATGGGTGGTTTTTTGGTTTTTATAGCCTGTTTGTCAAAGGCAATTCCTCAAAATCCGAAATTTCTTTCTTGGGAAAAGGTATATGCCTTTGGTAATACTTTTTAGAAGAATGAAATCGAGCATGACTCATAGCTTTTAAACCAATTTTGGTGTCAAGACATGCGAGATTCTCCCGATCCAGATAGCTATCGGGACGTGACTGGCTATCTGACCTCTAAAAAACAATTTATCAGCAGATGAAAACACTTTCTTTAGAACTAAACGAATCTGTTTTTGAGGAAACGGAGGGTATTCTCAAGGAAAAGGGAATTTCGAGAAATAGATATATCAATGAAGCCTTGGATTTTTATAATCGCTATCACAAGCGGAAGAAGTTGACTAAGGCATTCGCAAAAGCTTCTCAACTGGTAAGAGATTCGTCCATGGAAGTGAATGCGGAATTTGATCAGCTGATCGATGAAGGGGCAATATGAAATCGAGCATGACCCCCTGTCCGTGTCACATAGAGGAAAGATTATCTGTCATGCGAAGATTCCATATGACCTTTAAAAATCAAATTATAATCATATGGAATTTGTCTTGTAAATCTAAATCCTGCTCGCGGTACCGAGCCTGGTAAATCCGGTCTGCGGTTGTGATTCAAACTAATTTACTCAATCAGTTGGATCATCCTTCCACCTTGATTTGCCCGATTACCACCCAACTATAAGCTGAGGAAAATATTCTAAGAGTACGTCTAGACTCGGAAGGAACAGGATTGGAAAAAGGCTCAGAGATTTTGGTAGATCAAATCCGTGCTTTGGATAACCGCCGATTTTTGGAAAAGCTTGGGAAGCTCGGTTCGGAAAAGGCCTTGGAACTAAGGGAGAAATTGGGAGCGGTGATGGATTTTTAACGGAAATAACCAATATTGCATTAATCTTATGAATATTGGTGAAAAATAAAAAGACTATGACGGTAATTAGAAAAACAGTGACCTTCACGGAGCAGCAAGACCGTTGGATAAAGGCTCAAATTGAAGAAGGAGACTTTACCAATGAATCTGAATACCTACGCCACCTGATTAGACAAGATCAAGAGCAAAAAGGAAAGTTGCAAAAACTTAAAGTTGCTATTCAGGAAGGAATCGACTCTGGTATTTCCTCCAAAACCTTCTCTGAAATCCTACGGGAGGTAGAGGTCAAGATGAAAGCGGATGGAAAGCTTTAAATTTTCCGTTAAGGCTGAAGAAGATCTTGTTGAAATCTATTCCTATGGGATCTTGCAATTTGGGTATTCCCAAGCAAATAACTATGTCTTTGGCCTAGAAGAGACCTTATTGAAATTGGCTCAATCCCCATTTATGGGAAAACAGTCTGATTTTGTTTCAAAAGGTTTAAGATCATTTGTTTACAAATCCCACATAATTTTTTATCAGCTTGAGGATGGAGGGGTTTTGATTGTAAGGATATTGAACCAAAGTAGAGATTATAATTCCTTCCTGTGATTCAGTTTTAACCTAGAATTTTTGAAAACTGCCCATTGAATTTGATCCTTGATCATTCGATCACTTACCAATTACATTTTTCAACTTATCCAACTCCCCCTAAACTTCATTTGCCAATCCCCACCTGCCAAGGTATCTTTGCGGCCTAAACAAAAACTGTACACCGTGGCAAACAAAACCGTCAAAGTAGGTCTGGTCCAGCTCAGTTGCTCTGGGAATGTGGCCGAAAACATGGAGAAAACCATCGCAGGCGTTCGCACCGCTGCCCAAAAAGGCGCTCAGGTCGTGGTTCTGCAGGAACTTTTTAGATCGCTTTATTTCTGTGACGTAGAGGATTACGAAAACTTCAAACTCGCCGAAGCCATTCCTGGCCCATCAACTGACACGCTCGGTGCCTTGTCCAAAGAATTGGGGGTGGTGATCGTAGCTTCTTTGTTTGAAAAACGTGCCGAAGGACTTTACCATAACACCACGGCGGTATTGGATGCGGATGGAACCTACCTCGGCAAATACCGAAAAATGCATATTCCTGACGATCCGGGCTATTTCGAGAAGTTCTATTTCACTCCGGGCGACTTGGGCTATAAAGTGTTTCCAACCAAATTCGGCAAAATCGGCGTGCTGATTTGTTGGGATCAGTGGTATCCTGAAGCAGCTAGAATCACCGCTTTGAAAGGTGCGGACTTTTTGGTGTATCCAACCGCCATCGGCTGGGCTTTGCATCAGGATGAGCAAACCAACGAGGATCAATACAATGCATGGCAGACGATTCAGCGTTCACACTCAGTAGCCAATGGACTTCCAGTTGTTTCCGTCAACAGAACCGGAATCGAAGGTCCAATGCAATTTTGGGGGGGATCATTTGTGTCCAATGCATTCGGTCGAGTGACCTATAAAGCCCCTCATTTGGAAGAAGAAATCCACGTGGAGGAACTCGATTTGACAGGTTCGGACCGGTATAGAACGCACTGGCCTTTCCTGAGAGACCGTCGAATCGACTCTTACGCTCCGATCACCAAGCGCTACCTTGACGAAGAATAAGCCATGAAAAACTTGTTTGAATTGGCTCAAACCGGTGCAGTGACTCCGGCGGAGTTAGGCTACTATTTTCCTGCTGAATTTGCCCCTCAGGAATCCATGTGGCTGAGTTGGCCGCACAAGGAAGCGAGCTGGCCGGGTAAGATCGAGACGGTTTTTGCACCCTATTCCCAGTTTATCACCGAAGTAGCCAAAGGCCAAAAGGTGAATATCAACGTGGCGGATGAAGCGATGAAAGCCTTTGCTTTGTCACATCTGGAAAAAGCCGGAGCGGATCTGAGTAAGATCGCTTTCCATTTTTTCCCAACCAATGATGCTTGGTGCCGTGATCATGGACCTGCCTTTTTGATCAATCCCAAAGCGGAAATCAAAAAGATTTTGGTCAAATGGAACTACAATGCTTGGGGTGAAAAATACCCGCCTCACGACTTGGACAATCAGATTCCGATTCATATTGCGGAGCACTTGGGCGTCCCTTATTTCAAACCCGGAATCGTCATGGAAGGCGGTTCGGTAGAATTTAATGGAAAAGGAACGCTCTTGACCTCAACGGCTTGTTTGCTGAATGAAAACCGGAATCCACACCTCAATCAAGCCCAAATCGAGAAATATCTCTGTGATTACTATGGGGTAAAACATATCCTTTGGGTAGGAGATGGCATCATCGGAGACGACACCGATGGGCATATCGATGATATCACACGATTCGTGAATGAAGACACCGTGGTGACTGTGGTAGAAGAAAATAAAGCCGACGAAAACCACGAAATCCTAGCCGAGAATCTAGAATTGCTCAAGAAAATGCGATTGGAAAACGGCAAGCAATTGAATATCGTGGAGCTCCCGATGCCTAGTCCGGTGATTTGGGAAGATCAACGACTACCGGCTTCGTATGCCAATTTCTACATTGCCAATGAATTGGTAGTGGTACCGACTTTCCGGGATAAAAATGACCAAAAGGCGCTAGATATACTTACGGATTGCTTCCCGGGAAGACGTGTGATTGGAATTGACAGCACCGATATCATTTGGGGCTTGGGTAGTTTTCACTGCCTTAGTCAGCAGGAACCTTCTGTCAAGTAGGCAGTCTCAGTGATCAGTTTGCAGGTGCCAAATAAAAAATTAGAAAGGCAATCCGAAAGGGTTGTCTTTTTTATTGAAAGGCAAACTTCTTGGTGTAAACCAATTCAAATGCCTCTTTAGTAAACAAAATCCAGCCAAATGCACTTTCTCCAAAAACACCCGCCTTTATGAAACAGTTGTTACTCACCTTGACCTTTATTGCCCTGTTGTCAAGCTGTGCCTTTAAGTCAATCACCCGTTCCAAAGAGATTAACTATTTACAGCAAAGCGCTTCGCTACCGGAAAAAAACTTAAATGTTTTTGCTCCCAAAAAAGCTGAAAAAGCACCTGTTTTGATTTTTATCCATGGAGGAAGCTGGAATAGCGGTAGAAAAGAAATTTACGATTTCATGGGAAGCAGACTCGCGAGAAGGGGAGTGGTGACGGTCATTATTGATTATCCATTAGCGCCTGCCTACCAACTCCCTGCAATGGAAAAAGCCAGTGTAACAGCCATCAAATGGGTGCAAGAAAATATTTCCAACTATGGAGGTGATCCTGAGCAGATCTATGTCTCCGGACATTCAGCAGGAGGTCACTTGGCGGCATTGGTTGCTATTAAGAAAGAACCTTGGAAAGAACTCGGGATGACCAACCCGCTGAAAGGAGCTATTCTCAATGATCCCGCCGGCTTGGATTGGTATTGGTTTTTGAATGAGCGAAAGGAAAAATACAATGCTGAAGACAATTACGATGCCTTCACCTCCAATCCTGAAACCTGGAAAACCTATTCTCCAATTTATGACTTGACAGGTCAGGAAATCCCGCTTTTGATTATGGAAGGAGAACGAACTTATCCAGGAATCCGCCTGACCATTGATCGATTTAGAAAAGAAGCAGAAGCCAAAGGGACTAAGTTGACCTATTCCTTTTATCCCAAGACCAAACACATCCCGATGATCACCCAGTTTTTCTTCACCTGGAGCAAGGGGTATGAGGATGTGTTGGGATTTATGGGGGTGACCAATTAGGCATTGACATACTGCCCACTGCGACTGACTACTGAAAACTGGTCACTTTCCCGTCCTCCATCTCAATGGTGCGATCGGTGCCGGCAGCGAATTCCGGGTCATGGGTCACGATCAGCATGGTCTGTCCAAAGTGCTGAGCCAGTTCCTTGAATTTGGCGTAAACGATGTCTGAATTTTTCTTGTCCAAGTTTCCTGTAGGCTCGTCTCCCATGATCAGTAAAGGGTCATTGATCAGGGCGCGGGCAATGGCTACCCGTTGTTTTTGGCCTCCTGAAAGTTGGTTGGCTTTCTTCAGTGCATGGTCTTGCATGTCAAAAATCCGAAGCTTTTCCATAGCACGATGCTCGATCTCCTCCCTCGAATACTTGCCAAGCTTTAAAGCTGGAATCATCACATTTTCCAAGGTGGAAAACTCGTGGAGCAGGTAGTGAAACTGAAACACAAAGCCGATTTTCTCATTTCTGAGCTGGGAGAGATAAGTGGCTGACTTGCCGGTGATCAGCTCTCCGTCGAGCAAGAGCTCTCCGTTGTAGTCCGTGTCCATGGTGGACAGAATATAGAGCAAGGTGGATTTGCCACATCCTGATTTGCCTACGATGGATACGAACTCGCCTCTTTTGATCTGAAAACTCACCTGATTCAATACTTGCGTGGTGGTAGCATTGACGAAGAACTTGTCGATTTGTCTGGCTTCGAGTAATGGCATATCTATTTATTTACCACGGATGATTTCTACGGGATCCACACTGGAGGCCTTTCGGGCAGGGAAATAGCCAGCAAAGTAGGTCGTGATCAAGCTAAAAGTGCCTCCAATGACGTAGTACTTGGGATTGTAATCCACAGGAAAGGTCTTGATTGTTGGCAGTGCCTGTGTCTCAAAGGGAATCTGATCAATGGTGAGTCCTGCCAGGTAGCCAAAAATCAACCCGACTACTCCACCAATCACTCCGATGCTGAGTGCGATGGTGATGAATACCCGATTGACATCTTGAGGGCTAAATCCAATGGCTTTCAGAATCGCAATCGTATCCAGCTTCTCATAGATCATCATATTGAGGATGTTGTAAATCCCAAATCCGGAGACAACCAACAGGGTAATACCCACCGCATAGCTGATCAGGTTTCTTACTTGAGTGCCGGTTTCAAACTGGGCATTGACTGTCTGCACGTCGTCTGCGTCGATTTGAAACACTTCTTCCAATTCTCTTGCCATGGAAGGTGCTTGATTGAAATCATGCAGCTTCACTTGGATGTCGGTGATGTAGGAGGGAGCTTCGCCGAGCATTTTTTGAACGGTCGAAATCGAGGCATAGCTGTTCACATTGTCAAAATCCCCCAAGCCACTTTGGAAGTAGCCGACTACTTTGAGCTGCATCCGGTTGCCTTGGGCTGTGGTCACCTGAATTACGTCGCCTATCGAGGCCATCATACGGTCTGCCGCGCCCTTTCCTAGAATGATGGTATTGGTTTGGTTAAGGTCTTCATAGTTGCCTTCGGTGATGTAATCGGCAAAGGCAAAAAGCTGCGCTTCTTTATCCACATCGATCCCATTGACCAAGCCAGTCAGGTCGATGGTGCCGATGTTGAAAAATACTTGTGAAGAAATTTTTGGGCTCACACCCAAAACCCGTGGATCGGATTCCAAGGTTTGGATGATGGATTCACTGTTGTAAATCGCCAAGCGGCTAGTGCTTGGTTTGATCGACCGGATGACGTTTAGAGACTGGGAAAAGGATTCGGATTGATCGATGGGCTGGTTGGGATTGGGTTTGATCTCGTTGTAAAAACGGATATGAGGCGTGCGATTCAAGATTAAGCCATCGAGCAAGGTGTTAAGTCCATTCATAAAACCTAGCAAAGCCACAAACATGGTGATGCTAAACATCACGCCGACCGCTGCAATCAAAGTTTGTTTGATCCTAGCCAGCATCAGTGCCCTTGCGATTTCCAGAATTAAGGACCACTTCATCTGACAGGTTGGATTAATCCGGTTTTCTCATCGATTCCTTCCAGGATTTCTACATACTGGTACGTTTTCAATCCGACTTTGACTTCCAGGGTATCTTGATCAGAAGTGATGACCTGATGGTCCAGGAAGAGGAGATTTCGAGGAATGACCAAGCTGCCCTCTCTGACCAAGGTGATGATGTTGGCTTCGAGACTCAGGTTGGGGAAGAGTTTCGGTGGCGCTTTGGTAAATCTGGCTTCCACCATAAACGTTTTGGACTTGACGTCCATGATCGGGTTGATTTTGGAAACCTCCGCTTCAAATACCTCCTCTTTAAAGCTATCCATGTTTACCAGCACTTTTTGACCTTTTTCTACTTTGGCTATGTCGTATTCATCCACTTGAAGTTCAAGTACAAACTCACCCGCACGACCAATAATTGCCAAAGGAGTCTGAGGGCCGGCCATTTCACCTTTCTCTTTCAAAAGAGAATAGACGACCCCGTCGATTTTGCTTTTCAGCAGGTATTCGCTTTCGAGGACTTCCGAAATGGCCAGGTTTTTACCTGCGTTCTTAGAGTTGTACTCCAATTCTCGCTTCAGATCTTGGTACTTAAGTTGGATGGATTCGTAGGCAGTTTTTGAATTTTTGAATTTCAGTTCCCGCTGCTCCAATTCTACCGCCGAACCGATGCCTTTTGCCCATAGATTTTTCTGCCTTTGGAAAAGCAAGGAGTCATTTTGGTAGGTACTTTTGGCCAAATTCAAAGAAAGCTCCACATCACGAAGTCGGTTTTGGTTGGCTTGCTGATCGGCAAAAGCACGGGTGATCTGCGCATTTTCTCTTCGGAGCTTCTCTGCCTCATTGTAAATCTGAAGGATCGGAGTGCCCACCGAGACCGTGTCGCCTTCTGCTACCAACAGTTCCTGAATCGGTCCGTTGGCCAAGGTAAATGCCTCGTATTGATCCACCGCTTTTACCGTTCCTGAAGCATAGACCGATTCGGAAATAGTCTGTCGCTTCGGGTAGCTGATCTCTGAATCAGCGGATCCACAGGAAGAAGCAAGTAAGGTCAGCAAAGTAATACCTAAGGTTTTTCCTAGGCTTCCGATAGGAGGATGAATCATACCGTCAAATATTTAAGGTATAAAGTAAGGTAAGGTATCGAGGATTTTTTCTGAGAAAAATCAGGTTAGGTGACAGATCTTTCCCCGATTTTCTACTCCAGGGTTTGGTAGACCATTTGACGGAATTTGTTTTCGTAAAAAGAGCTAAACGGGGCGAGCTGCGTCATGAAGACAGCTACCAACTCTTCTTTTGGATCGATAAAGAAATAGGTGCTGTAGGCGCCACTCCAATAATAGGTGCCTTCCGAACCCAAAGCCTTGGTGTCTGCCAAGTTATTCACCACGGCAAATCCAAACCCGAAGCCTTTTCCGAGATCTTTAAACAGTCCGTTGGTCTGATCCATGGTCATGATTTCGACGGTTTTAGGGCTGAGGTAGCGCTTTCCATTCCATTCGCCTCCATTGAGCATCATCCGGGCGAAAATGGAATAATCCTGTGCCGTGGAAAATAGTGCATTGGCTCCGGCAAAGATTGTGTTTCCTGAAGTGGGAGTTTGTCTTGGAGCTTTGATCAATTTGCCATTTTCATCAAAGGAGTGAAGCACAGTCATTCGTTTAGCCTGTTCTTCCGAAAGATTGTAGCCCGTGTCCTTCATTCCCAGTGGCCCAAAAAGGCGTTCTTGAAGAAATTCATTTGCCGTCTTACCCGAAAAAACTTCAATCAATCTAGCCAAAATATCAGGGGATGCGGAATAGTACCACTGTTCGCCTGGGTGTCCATAAAGTGGGAGTTTGGCATAGGCCGCAACTCGGGAAGCGATGTCTTTGTGTTGTTTGAAATAAATCCCCTGCACGACTTCTTCGTCCACCTTGGTACTTCCCAGCCCATGGGAAAAACCTGCCGTGTGGCTCATGAGTTGAGCAATGGTGATTGGTGATTTGACCGGTTCCAAACCTCCTGCAGAGCCCAATTTTGGATCTTTTGCCACCATGGCATCCTTAAATTCAGGTAGATATTTGTGTAGTGGATCGGTCAGGAAAAAGTGCCCTTCCTCATACAGCATCATGAAAGCAGTCGTAATGATCGGCTTGGTCATGGACTGGATAAAGTAGATTTGGTTCGAATTGGCTGGTGTTTTTGACAGGTAGTCGTTGTAGCCTAAAGAAGATTCATGAACCTTTTCACCCTTTCTATAGATCAGAGTGACTACCCCTGGCAATCGTCCTGCGTCAATTTCCTTTTGGAAGTAGGCATCGTATCGCTGGAGTCGCTCTGAGGATACCCTGGCTTGACCAAAGGAGAAGCAGATTGCTGAAAAAAATAGAAGAATGCTGAGTAAGTATTTTGGGCTATGCATAAGGAAATGTGATTTTTCAGTAAGATAGTTTTTATCCAAATCAATTTCCTATTTTGATCAAGTCAATCCATTACCATGAAGCATTTAGAAACTTCCTACACGACCCACGACGGCCTAAAACTGTACCTTCAAGCTTGGATGCCTGAGTCGCCCAAAGCCAGTTTGCTATTGGCCCACGGATTAGGTGAGCACAGCGGTAGGTATGCTCCTTTGGTGGAGCGATTGGTCGAAAGCGGCATTGCGGTTTTTACTTTTGATGGAAGAGGCCACGGCAAATCGGTCGATGGAAAGCCAGATGCTTTTTTTACTTCCTACCGCGATTACCTCGAGGATATTGATCGGCTTTATGAAAAAGTGGTTGGCTATTTCCCAGGGATTCCATCCTTTCTTTTCGGGCACAGCATGGGAGGCGGGTTGATGGCTGCCTATGTCATCGATTACCAGCCCAAGGCCAAAGGAGTGATTTTGAGTTCACCAGCCATCAAAGAGGCGGAGGGAACTTCCAAGCTGTTGATCGCAGTATCAGGATTGATTAGCAAATGGCTTCCCAAATTAAAGGCGCTTAAGCTGGATGCCACTCAGATTTCGAGGATTCCGACGGAAGTTCAGGCCTATCTATCTGATCCGCTCAATTATATCCAGCCGATTCCTGCACGCACGGCACACGAAGTATATCAAATGATGCAGTCTATTCAGTCTAAGGCGGCCTCGTTTGAACTGCCGGTTTTGGTCGTTCATGGCACAGCAGATGGCCTGACCAATCCTAAGGGATCTGAACTTTTTATGGAAAAATCCCAAAGTGAGGATAAGACGCTTAAGTTATTTCCCGGAGGGTACCACGAGTTGATTCATGACATAGACTCTGAGGAAACGATTCAAACGGTGGTGGAATGGATTGAGAAGAGGAGATGAATGCTGTGAAAAGCCCTGAGAATTTCAGTGCGATTTTGTGCAAGATGTAGGCAAATAAAAAAGGAGTCACGTTTTTTATCTCGTAACTCCTTGATAATCAAGTCGGGGTGACAGGATTTGAACCTGCGACCACACGCCCCCCAGACGTGTACGCTACCGGACTGCGCCACACCCCGAATAGGATGTGCGAAAATAGGATTTTCCTGATTTTTTTCCAGACTGCACTTCAGTTTTTGATTTGGTGGCGTCCAAGATCATTTTATACAAAGGAATAAAAAAAGATGGATCAGGTTTTTTTTGGCTTGAAGAAGATGGACTGAAAAGTCTGCGAGCAACACGTTTTACAAAGTGTCACGGAGGATTGAAGTTTTTCGGCCTTTCGAAGTGCTTCAGTACCGTTATTAAAAGGTCCCAGGTAGTCTCTGTCCAAGGAATCCGGAATATGTTCACATTCTTGATCATGAACTTCATATTCCCCGTTGGAGTTAGGTTTGGAAGAGAGGTAAAAGAATTTCATTGGTTTATTGTTTGTTTCTAGGGAATAGAATCTCTCAGTTTTTCAATACCCGGAGTTTTTGAGAGAATTCGTTTTTATAGCTGGGTGGCCAAAATTAACATGCTGAAAAGTCCAATAACATACCCTATATAGGGTATTTTTTGCACCTTTTTGATTGAAAATCTTCCAGAATCTCCTTAACTCCAAATAGAATTTGGATTGGTTTTCTGACAAGTTACTTTGAATTAAGTGCTTGACTAGTAATAGATATTCTCTTGGCTTGATCACTTTATATGTTCAATGGGTGATATTACTCTATCATATAAAATTTAAATAGTGATCTTATTTAAATCTTAAATTATTTATGAATCTATCTATTGGTTGAATTTATATCACCTCTTTAAGAGGTGAGGTTTAATCAATTTTCACAAAAGAAGAAGGGCGTATCAATAAGGTGGAATTTTTAAGTCTTCTTTTTATTTAAGATCCATTCGAAATAAGACTTGACTAGATTTTGATTTTTGTTGAACTATTCCATTAAAGAACTTTTGGAAAGATATGACTGAAGATTTTTCATTTGGGTTTTGTAAAAAAAAATAAATGAAAAACCTGAACTGTACTTGTAAATGTCAAATGGTTTACATTTTTTTACACTTAATTGCTTTAAAAAGGTCTTGACCCTTGCTCTTTTTGAGGCGGACTTAACACTAGTTCTTCTTTATAAAAATGAATTATATACCTGATTTGAATAATTATATATACAAAAAAAGGTATTAAAACACAGTCTTAATTCACTTAAAAGAAGGTGGAAAATTCTTTGCTAAGGAAGAAATGAATTGCATACTAGCCTGATTAAATGATTAAAATTTTTCCTCAAAGTACACTTAGTTTAACACCGTCTCGCAGCCTTTTGGTCTGCGTGATGGTGTTATTTTTCGGGGTGAGCTGGGGGCAGACAATTGGTGAGTACCGTTCTAGGCAATCAGGAAATTGGAATGATTCGGGTACTTGGGAACAATGGGATGGCTCTAATTGGAATGATCAGGCTTATGAAGAGATATTTCCAGTGATTGCAAGTAGTGCTACAAGCGCAAAGACGAGTATTACCGGAACTACACACACTGTTTCGCTTCCTTCCGGAATACAAGAAGGAGATTTGATCTTGATTTTTTGGTCTGATGCAGCCTCTTCAGGGACGGTTCCTACATTGCCTACTGGATTTACCCAGCTCTATTCAACTACAACGGGAAGTAGAACTAGGACAGCCTGGTACAAAATCGCATCAGGTGCAGAAGGAACCTCTATTAATGTTGCAGCTGGGGGTGAGAGAAGTGCTCATGTGTCAATTAGGATTGCGGCTGGTACCTATCATGGAATTCCTTTTGTGTCCGCTCTTACAGCTAGCACCAATAATTCGGCAAATCCTGCAAATCTAAATCCTGGTCAAGGTGTAAATAAATTTCTCTGGCTAGCAGCTCTCCATGCGGATGAATCATCCGTGGTTACCGAACCTGCAGGTTATGGGAATGTAATATCTTCTGAAACCACAAATCCTACTTCGACTAGCACTACTCAATCCCAAATGGTCATCGCATCAAGAGAGTTGGAGTCTGCCTCTGAAAACCCTGGAGCTTTTTCTCTTAATCAGAACGCTACTAGTGCCTCCTACACCATAGCAATTAATAGCGGTTTTGGGTTAGGCGCGACCCCTTTAGCTTTTCCTCAAACAAAGTTTCCTTCCGTTTTTAGGACCACTTCAGGTGCTCAATCTGCTGCAGATGTGTCAAGCCATTCGATTTTTTTACCAAAAGCAGCCAAGGGTGATATTTTACTTGTCATATTCACTTCTGACGGAAATCCTACTGTTTCTGTCAATACAACAGGCAGTGGAGGCAACTGGAATAAGCTTGGACAAGCTTTTAATGGTAATAACGTTACAGGGGCTGTTTTTTGGAAGATTGCTGAGGGAAGTGATTTACTGGTATTGACTACTAGTTCCACACAACGTAGCAGTTTTATTGCCTACTCAATTAAAGATGCGATTAGTATAGAAGGTAATTCCTCCAATGGAAGTAGTTCAAATAGTAATCCTCCATCCCTTACTCCTGCTGATGGAACCAGAAGTTATCTATGGATTGCCACTAGGTCAGGGGATGGAAATACAAGTGTTTCTACTGTAGCTCCTTCCGGTTTTTCTAATCTGTTGACTCAAGCTGGGAATAATAACAATGGCGCCAATACGAGCACGGCTACTTTAGAGCTTGTTTCCGATATACTTGACCCAGGAACTTTTACTTCACCAAACGATCAATGGGTAAGCTTTACGCTTGCAGTTAGAGGATCAGGGACTTCAACCGTTAGCTCAAATCATATCGTCACAGTGACATCAGATGTAAGTGTCCCTGACCTTACTGTGGCTGCAAATGGCACTTTACAAGTTTCAGACAATGTTACTTTTACCAATCCAGGTAGTGGTTTAGTAACTGTAAATGGGACTCTTCAAACAGGGACTAATGGTTCTGCGATGGTTTCAGGTTCTGGCTCCTTCACCCTTTCCTCCGGCGCCACCTTAGGTATCACCTCTTCAGGTGGAATCTCCACCTCAGGCGCAACGGGAAATATCCAGGTTACCGGAACTCGAAGCTACAGCACTGGTGCCAATTACATTTATAATGGCAGTGTCAACCAAGTAGTAGGAAACGGGCTTCCAAATCCTGCCAACAGCCTAACCATTACCAATACCGGTTCTTCGGGAAATAATACCGTGACCTTGACAGCTAATGAATTGGTAACGACAGATCTTCGGGTTACCTCTGGCACCTTTAACCTCAACACATTTACCGTAAATCGGGCAACGGTAGGAGGGACATTTGAGCTGGCTAATAATTCGGCGCTTATCGTAAGCGGATCTTCCAATTTTCCTTCAAACTACAACACGATAGATATTGGTTGTACCAGTACAGTGGAATACAACAGTAGCTCAGCACAAACCATTGCTGCAGTTAACTACGGGAATTTGGTTTTGAGCGGTGCAGGAGCAAAGACGCTTTCTTCTTCGACTACTCAAATCTGTTCCAACTTGACCCTTTCCGGAACGGCATCTACTTCTGCCGTAGTTGGATTGTCCATCGGCGGGAATGTTACGCTAGAGGCAGGAACTACCTTTTCGGCAGGGACATTCACCCATACCGTGGGAGGCAATTGGTCTAGTCAAGGCACATTTAATGCCGGAACATCTACCATTGACTTTGCGGGCACAAACTCAGGAGAAGTACTTAGCGGTAATTTCCATCTGCTGACTTTTTCCGGATCAGGAGCCAAGACACTAGTAGGTGATATTTCAGTTGGATCGAATTTATTGATCTCAAATAACCTGACGGCTTCATCGGGTACGATTACGCTTTCAGGTAATTGGGTGAATAACGGCGCCTTCGTTCCCGGTACCAGCACTTTACTATTGAACGGGTTGGGCCAGCAATCATTGGGTGGTTCCAATCCGACCACTTTTCATCATCTCACTATTGCAAATGGATCCAGTGATCCTGGGGCAGGAGTAGTAGCTGGTGCAGATCTTACCGTCAATGGAATCCTAAACCTTTCGAAAAGAGATCCAAATGAGACCAATGGGCTTTTAGAAATGGTAAAGACCTATGGCAACTATTCCAATGTGTTTACGCCTGACAATCTGAAAACGGTCACTTTCACGCAAGCGCATGACATTTTGGATTCATGGATATTGACTATGGGGCCTAGCTCCTCAACCGTAGGATTGGGTACGGTGACGGGTAAAGTTCGGCGCAACAGTTTTGTGTTTGGTACGGAATACACCTTTGGCCATGCGAATATGTCTTTGACTTTTTTCAGCTTTTTGGCTTCAGAAGCTCCTTCGGAGATCATGGTGATCACTACCAAAGGTGCAGACCGCGGCATTCACTCCAATAAATCCAACACAGTTGCGCGTCTGTTCCAAATCATCCGAACTGGTGGCACCGTCAACACTACTTTCAGCATCAAGCTCAATTATGAGGAAAGTGAGTTAAATGGAAATTCCGAAAATCAGCTTGTGCTTTGGGATCATCATATTCCTTATGTATCGGCAAATACGCCTCATGAGCATGGAAAATCGGATCAAAATACCGATCAGAATTGGGTGAGATTGACCAATCACTCCCTTTTTTACCTACAGACAGGCGAAGTCATCGGCGGGCAAACCAAGTATTGGATGTTAGCCAACACCCTGATCGAAGGGAATGCTTGGCTTGGTGCAGTAAATACTAGTTGGAATGTAACGTCCAATTGGACCAAAGGAGTTGTTCCTACTTCTTTGGACAATGTGATTATCAATGATACCATTGTTGCACCCCGTATTCCTGTGTTGCCTTCGACAGGTGCCAATGTCTCCACCCTAAGTATTTTGCCTAATGCCAAGCTGAATGGGGGGATTGGCGGTTTGTTAAGAGTTCACGGAGGACTGAAAAATAACGGAGGAATCGGATCTTGGATCAACAATGGTCAGTTTATCCCCGGTACCAGCAAAGTCATTTTTGATTTCCCAAGAACCACCCTCTTGGAGGATGCCACTGTGGCGGGATCTACTTCTTTTTATGATCTCGAAATCACAGCCGGTACCTATTGGACTCCTCAGCAAGATGCCAATTTGAAGATAAGCGGTACTCTGACAAATTCAGGAGTGGTGGATGCCGGAAATTTTGAAAATACCATCGAGCTAAACGGCGCTGGATCACAGGTCTTAACGAATGGAACGGGAACATTTAACGGGTTCTCAAACCTAGCCTTTACTGGAACAGGTACCAAGACCATCACTTCAACCGTACCGGTAGCTGGAAATATTACTCCGGTAGCCGCTCCTGTAGTCTTGACTACGGGGACTTCCTTGACACTTAATTCCAATAAGGTCATGGAAATCACTTCATCGGGATCTGTCACCACGCAAGGCTCGTCCAAAGTGATTTTGGAATCAGGCTCCAATTATGTCAACCTAAGCACCAGCAATCCGACCCTCGAGGTCAGACAAACCATCGAAGGCGAAAAGGGCTGGAGAATGATAGGCACGCCTATCTCCACGACCTATGCCCAGCTCACTGTAGGCATGGAGACTCAGGGATTTACAGGATCCACCAACCCAACCCTTCAGCCTAACCTGCTTTGGTGGGATGAGACCGATAAGGGCACCACGCTACAAGGCTGGAGACAGCCTAACAATCTCACAGCCAGTGTTCCTGCGGGCCGTGGACATTATTTCTATGTCTTTAATGGGGAAAGCAAACCCGGAGGAGGATTGTATACCGATGCCCTTCCGAAAAATCTTAGTGTAACTGGAACGGAAGTCAACCTGGCATCTGGAAACTTTAATTTCGGAGTCACTTTCACGGGAAGAGACTCAAGCTTGGTCGTGAGGGGTGACTCTTTGGTGGAAATCAATCAGGCAGAGCAGGGATTTAACCTTATCGCTAATCCTACCGCTAGCACCCTGGATTTTTATTCCGCCTCAGGATGGACCAAAACCAATATGGACCAGTCCATTTATGTCTGGAGTCCAGTAGATGAAGAGTTTTTGACTTGGAATGGCACCACAGGTACCTTGGGTAATGGTCGTTTGGCACCTTATCAGGGATTCTGGGTGAAAGCAAATACTGCCAATCCTGTTCTGGCTTTAAGTGGAAATGGCGCCAAATCGCTCTCTTCCTCCAACTTTTTCGGAAGAAAATTGGAACCTCAAAAGCCAATGGAAATCCAGCTAAATGTGGCTGGAGAGGGGCTAAGAGCACAATCTTGGATCACATTTGATGCTGAGGGCAAAATGGATGCAGATCCCAAGGATGCCTATCAATTGGAGTCCTTATCAGAGGATTGGCTACTGCTGTATTCGTTTGGATCACCCAAAACAAAAAGCCCATTGGTGATCAATCACCAGCCTGAAGTATCCGAGGATAGCAGAATAATCCCCCTCCATCTGGCCGCTGCTAAAAAGGGAGAACCCTTCAATGGAACCTACCTTTTGGATTGGAGCATCCCTGCCGAATGGCCGACAGATCGTGAAATCGTCTTGATGGATCATATCAATCAAAAAGCGATAGACATGCGCAAGGATAAGTTTTACTCTTTCTCCTTTGAAGCACCAAAAGCCACCGAATCTAATGCTCGAAAGACCTCAGGAAATCCACTTGCTCCAAAACCGGTCATTTTCTCAACACCGTTTGCACTGGGTGAGGAAGAGCTACCGCAAAGCCTAAATGCAAGAACTACCCAAGGCACCAAGCCCAAGCGGCCATTTACCATTTACATCGGTTCATTTCCAGGTGACCAAATCGAATACCTACCAGAAGTTTCAAAACTCTTTGCCCCTGTTCCCAATCCATTTAGAAGTGAAACCAGCATTAAGTTTTTCCTTCCGATTGCCGGCTCTGCCCAAATCAAGATCTATGATCTCTTAGGTCAGGAAGTGGGAGGTTTTGAATCTGAAATTTATGAGGCAGGAATCCATCAATTGGATTGGAAACCCGCTTCCATCCATCTGCCTGTGGGCATGTATGTTATCCAATTGACTACTGCCCAAGGACAATTCACCCAAAAGCTGATTAAAAACTAATGCGCACCCTGATTTTACTACTTACACTGTTCTGTTGCCTGGCATACCAAGCCGCTCAAGCCCAAGTGGATGATACCCGCAAGGCTAACTTGAGCGTGCGTGCCAGTGCCACAGTCACAGACAACCTGCAGATGCTGACGATCCGAAATCTGGATTTGATCAGCCCTTCGGTGGAGAATGATCGAATCATCGTTTCTCCGACCACGAGTAGCTATGCTGGGATGTTTAAGATCCTCGGTAATCCCAAAAGCCGTGTCCGAATCACATTTCTCCAATCTGAAATCCTGAAAGAGCAGCGAGAAGGACTTGGCGAGGTAAGTGCACAATATTTTGTGAGTGAAGCATTTGAGGATACACAGATCCAAAGTACTCCTTTGCAGCTTGGAGAAGGCAATGTAAGGCTTAGCGAAAGAGGCGTTCTGTTCCTTTGGTTGGGAGCCAATCTTGATTTGAGCTTAGCAAGACCGGGTTTGTATTTGTCTGAATTCATTCTTGAACTCGAATACATCTAATGAAGGGAAATCGCACATATCGCCTTCTCTTTTTGGTCATCGGGATCAGCATGAACTCATGGTCTTTGGCATCTACTGCCTTAGCCCAGCGGATCAATTTCAGTACCTGGACAGGTAGTGACGAGATCACGATCAATCCGGTATTGGCTAATCCCAATCTGAATTTTAATCTTAAAAAGTCAGCAATCTCAGCCAATAGCCCTGCAGTCACCATCAACCTGATTGACAATCAATCGGTAGGATTTCAGATTCAGGCCCCTGATGGGTATGATTTGACGGTTGAGGTGGATGCGCCGATGTTTTTGAGTTTGGATGGAGTAGGTACTACTCCTGAAGAAATGGTTCCTTTTCGTTTGGGAATTGCATACAACAACCAGGCTGTTGCGGATGAGATGGCTGCCAAAGCCACAGCCGTGGAGCTGCCGATTGGGTTTTACAATGTGACCTTTCCTGTCAATAGAAGAACTACAGGTTTGCCTGGACCACCTCCAACTCCAAGTTCAGGCACCTATGTGCGTCCCAAATCTACCGCTTGGCTTTTTCTCTACGGAGAGCTTGGCCCGGTTGGTCCAGTCAATTCAGGAGATTATTTGGCCGATATCACCATCAATGTCTATTTCACCAGCAATGACTAAGGCTTTGTACCATATCGTCCCGCTTTTCCTTTTGGTGTTGCTGACACATTCGGCGCAAGCTCAGTTTGTAGCGATCAGGCTGGAGATTCCTGCGGGGGTTCAGTTTAGCGCGCAGGTGATGGACCCAATCGAGGGCGGTACTTGGGAAAAAACCAAGGCAAGAAGATGGGTAGAGCTAGAGGGGGATGAGAACCTTTCCATCCTCGTTCAGGTCCAATTGCCCGATCGGGAAATCCAACCTTCGCTTGAGACCCTATTCTTAAATGATGGAAGCTCTGATTTTGAAGAGGCCATTCTGCTGGATATCAATTCTGCAGAAGTGAGCCTTGCCAATTCTTCCCGACTGATTCGATATATGAATCCTATACCAAGGAGTATCAAAGCTTGGCTGGGACTACCGCTGATAGATGGATTGACTATAAAAATTGAATACCCTTAAAAAAACATATGTAAAACTTTCACAACGAGGATACTAAGATGATGAAAAAGACCTAAGAACCTATTGCCGAGGATATGGGAAATGTTCGGAGCAAAATGAAAAGATGAATACACAAGTACTTAAAAATAAAAAGAAACAAACAAACAAATCAAACAAACAAATCAAACAAACAAACAAACACATGAAAACTATCTTTAAATCAGTACTCGCACTTGGCCTAGTAGTAGGATTAACCTTCGCAGCAAACGCTCAGAAAACCACCAATGCACCTGCTTCAGCCACTATTTTGGCTGACTTGACAATTACATTGGATGCGACCCAAAATGAAATCGCTTTTGGTAATGTCTCAGCTAATACGCCTGCGGCTGTTGTATTGGATGCAAATGGAACAAATAACGATAATACCGGTACTGTAACTAACGTAGCGAGATTTAATTTGACCGGTGCAAACTCAGCGATTTCAGTTTACTACGATGCCACTGTGGATTTAACAGATGCAATTTCCAGCGAAGTTATTGTTTTGACTCCAGAAGTAGTCGGAGCAGCATTAGTTGCAAATCAAGGTGCAGCAACAGCGATTGCTAATGCGGGAAATGTTTCTTTAGTAGATGGTGTTTACTACATCTGGGTAGGCGGTTCATTACCAGCTTTGGTTAACCAAACTCCTGGTATTTACTCAGGTACATTCAACATCTCAGTAGAATACAATTAATCCAAATCAAGCCGGTGGCAGCCGCCGCCGGCTTCTTTCTTTTATGTCTGATGAAAAGGGTTGCTCTTCTATTTTTCCTGCTTGGTTCGTTTTTGACTCCAAGTGCATATTCCCAAATTTCGATTGCCCCAACCTCGGTGTTTATCGATCAAAATGGGATCGGGTCGGTATTCATCACCAATCCGGGAGATACTCCTCAGGAAGTGGCAGTGAGTTTCGTCTTTGGATATCCGGGAAATGACTCTTTAGGCAATTTGTTGATGGTTTATGGAGATTCGATCCGAGAAAATCAACATGGCTTAGGAGATCGACTTCGGGCTTTTCCTCGAACCTTTATCCTAGGACCCAGGCAACAGCAGACAGTGCGATTACAAGTCAGGCCTGACCGGACCCTCGCTGCAGGTACCTATTTCACCCGAATCAAAATCACCTCAAATCCACAAACTGCCGACGTGGAGCAAGTAGCTACAGAAGGCGTCTCCACCCAGGTCAATTTCAAATTTGATCAGGTCATTGCCACATTTCACAAAGTGGGAGAGGTGCAGACCGGTTTGGAGTTTGGAGAAGTCACGACTGAAATCAAAGAAAAATCCTTGCGCGTCATCACTGACTTTGTCGTGACGGGAAATTCCCCCTTTCTCGGAAGTGTGACAGCTATGCTGAAAAATACCCAAGGTGAGCTTTTGGCTTCTCAACAACAGACGACTGCACTTTATTTCTCCGGAAAAAGGGCCATTGAGCTGGGTTTGGAAAAGCAACTTGCCGCAGGCACCTACGAGATCGAACTCCTATTTGAAACCAAAAGATCAGATATTCCATCGACTGACTTGGTGCAATCCGCTCCAATCACAAAAAAAATCATGCTGACCGTCAACTGAGACTGACAAGTCCGCTAGTTCATTTTCACCCAATTTCATCTCAACCTGACCGTTGAAACCTCTTTCTTATTTCCTGTTTGGATTCCTCTTTTACCTGATTTTTGGAATCCCTCAGACCGGCTTTGCCCAGCGCGAACCGGATGGAGAGGTATTGCTTAATTTCAATTACCCCGCTGTAGGAAATGTTTATCTCAACGGGGTCTTTTTTGGAGATGTCGCCTACTTGCCCGTAAGCGAAGTCCTAAGTCTACTCTATATCCCTGCCGACCGAACCGACACCGGCAAAGGCCTAAAAGGAGCTTATCCTTCTAAAAACGACACTTGGCTGATCGATCCTGTGTCCAATCAATTGATAATCAAAGGAAAATCTGCCACTCTCGAGGCAGACAAATTTTACCTCGGGGAATTGGACCTTTTTTTACATCCCGACTATTTCAAGGAGATCTTTGGAATCAACTTTACCATCAATGTCTACGCCCTCAGCGTCAGCCTGAAATCTGATTTTGTACTTCCCATCGAGGAGCGAAGAAAACGAGAAGCCATACGGAAGCAACTCCAACAACGAACAAGTCAAACTGGCGGATCTACACCGCTGCTTTACGACCGGGAGCGAAAGGCCTTAAGCTTGGGCGTGCTGGACTATAACACGATATTGACCCGATCTAATCAAGGCACTAGTCTTGGACTGAATCTAAATGCAGGGTTTGAGTTTCTCGGAGGAGATCTACAGGGAACTTACATCGGCAACCTGTCTCAGGGAAATGTGCTGCATAACTTTTCCGGTCTACGATGGCGCTATGTGCTTCCGGGTGGGATGAGCCCCGAGCGAAATGTGGGAATTGCCAGTATTTCGGCAGGACAGGTCAATACTTCGAGCTTTACCAATTCCACCAACTTACTTGGAGTGGCTGTGACCAACAATCCGGTGATTCCACGGATGGATTTGGATGTATTTGTAATAGATGGGACCACGGTGCCTGACTCCGAAGTGGAGCTTTTGATCGGCGGGCAGTTGGTGGATTTTACCCGTGCGGATGAGGTGGGTTTCTACCGATTTAATGCGCCTGTAAATTACGGTACCGTGAGGTTGAGCCTCCGGATTTATACGCCTCAGGGGGAGGTGATCATTCAGGATCGACAGATTCAGGTACCATTTAGCTTTTTGCCCAAGGGATTTGTCGGCTACAACATTCAGGCGGGATTGCCCCAGTTTGCCTTTGACAGCTTGGGCACCAGCCTCGCTACGCATGCAGATATTTCCTACGGTGTGACCAATGCATTGACCGTGAGAGCGGGTGCAGACCATGGGGAGGTTTTTGGAGAAAAAAGCATTTACCCGGTTTTTGGACTCTCTGCCCGTCTTTTTCAGCAGTACTTACTCAATGTGGACGCACTTCCTGACCGTTACTACCGAGCAAACGCCAGTGTGTTTTATTCGGATAATACCAGCTTCAACGCCCAATACACAGAGTACAATTTGACCTCCATTTTCAATGTCCGAGGCCAAGTACGAGATGCCAATTTAAACGTCTTTTACCCCTTCAAATTGGGAGAACGGTTTTCCGGACTGCGACTGACAGGAGAGCGGATTTGGTTCAATACGGGAGTTGGGGTGAATAATTACCAAGTCGATTTCAATACCCAAATCAGCCGGGTGGTCCTGCGAATGAATTACCGTGGAGGTGCAAGAGGAGTAATCGATAATCCTGAAAATCCTGCCCAAAATCAGTTTGGATTGCTGACCAGTGCAATTACTTATACTGTTCCGCGATCACCGGGAATTCCCGTTTATGTCCGTGGTTTGTTTATTCGTGGACAGTTTCGTTACTCTACGCTCCTGCAGCGACCGGAGACCATCAGTGTGCTCCTTTCCCAGACCTTATTCAAGAATGGACGATTTACCTTGGGTTTTGATAGGGAGTTGGCCTTCAAGCAATCTCAGTTTCAGGTGGGCTTTTTATATGACTTCAATTCCATCCGATCCTCGTCTCAGTTTACCAAGAGAAGTCAAGGATATACGATTCAGCAGGGCTTGAGTGGTTCTTTGGCGTATGACCCTGCGGGAAAAGGAGTAGTCCCAAGCAACAGAGATCAGATTACCCGTTCGGGTGCTGCAGTGCGGCTTTTTGTAGATACTAATGAAAACGGGACTTTTGATGAAGGCGAAGAAATCGTTCCTGCAAAAGCAGTTCGTCTCGATCGCTCTGCCAACATTCTGATCGGTTCGGACGGGATTTTGCGGATTACGCAGCTGCAAAGCTATTGGAAGTATCGCCTTGATATCGACATCACCGCTTTGCCAAATCCCAACCTTGCGCCAAAGTTGAAAAGCTTCTCTTTTGTGGCTGAGCCCAACCGATTCCGTCAAATCGACATTCCACTCTATCAGACTGGAATCATCGAAGGAACCGTCTTTTTACTCAGAAATGGTCAGAAAGTGGGGCAGGGAGGATTGAGATTGGAGTTGATGCGTGAAGGAGAGACCGAGCCTGTGGAGGTTATCCGAACGTTCTCCGATGGTACGTTTTATTCCTATGGGCTTTTGCCTGGCAAGTACAAGCTTCGGATAGATGCTAAGCAGTTAGAGTTTATGGAAGTGAAAAGTGATCCGTCTGTTTTAGAGTTCGAAGTTAAAGCTCTTGCCGACGGAGATTATTTGGAAGGCCTTGATTTGGTGTTATTGAAAATGAGTAATGACTGATCCAGCTTTTGGCTATACCTGTCAGGTTTTCAAAACCTGACAGGCCTTTATTTCTTCTTCTTTTTTCCTTCGATAAAGCTAATTCACCTATCTATTTATTTCAGACTGCCGCATGGGCATCGCATCGATAATCTTGAAAATATCCGAAGGACTTGGATGTTCAAGTCCTGTGTTTTTTATTCCTCCATCCAATCCGATCAAGGCCCATTTCACCTTTGATTTGTTTTTAGGTTGGAGTAGTTCAAGGAATTTTGGGGTGTCTACTTCACCCTTAAAAGTTGATTTTTCCAGTTTGGAGCCATCAAATAGAAAAATGTGGAGCTTTCTTTCCTGCAAGTGCTTTTGAATATCCGCTTCAAACCAAATTGAATCACCGGGATAGGACTCCAAAATCAAGATTCTGTTTTGCCACACAAAGTCACGGGGTGATTTGGGAGTTGAATTCATACTTAAGGAAAACAGCAAAGCGAAGAAAATCAGGTGCATGTGCTATTAACTCTTAGAACTCTCTGAAGTTTTTGAGAGTGAAAATTCAATCTACTTCACTTGGAAAACCTTCTCAACAATTCCTCCCATTCTTGATCCAGCGTAAGGTTGGGTCTGCTTTCTCCAGCCCGTCGATACCAATAGTCTGCATTCCATTGATCTCCTTCTTTGCGGTGAAGGTAAGCGTGCACTCGCGCGGCTGATTTTCCTGGCAATTGATCTACTTGGTCATGTGCTTTATCCCAATTTCCATGACCATCTAGCCAGAGGGCGTGGAGTTCGGGTCCGAACTGCTCCAATTCGGGGTTTCGAGAGAGGAAATTATCCTTTGAAAAATGTGTCATCCGGGTAAAGATTTTAAAATCAAAGTAAAAGCTTCGCCGAGATTTGAGAAAGGAATTCAGATTTTTTGTTTCAAGCAGTTGAAAATCAAAAAGCTAAGTCAAGGGCGCTCTTTTCCGGAAGTTTGAAGGGACAGCCACTTTTTCAATCAGGTTGGCAGGTATTGTATTAATTCTATCTTTGCCGAATTAATTAACAGTAAAATTTAATCGAACCCGAATATTTTATGGAACAAGCGTTGATTTACGTGGTCCCAGCCTTGGGACTGGTAGGCCTGCTCGCCATGGCAGTCAAATCCGCCTGGGTCACCAAACAGGCCACAGGGGATAAAAACATGGTCGAACTTTCCGGTTATATCGCAGATGGTGCGATGGCCTTCTTGAAAGCAGAATGGAAAATTCTTTTCTATTTCGCCGTGATTGCAGGTCTTTTGTTGGCATGGTCAGGTACAATGGTCGAGACCTCCAGTCCGGTAATCGCCATATCCTTTGTGATCGGAGCCTTTTTCTCTGCGTTGGCAGGTTACATCGGAATGAAGATCGCTACCAAAGCCAACGTGAGAACTACCCAGGCTGCCCGTACGAGCTTAAAGCAGGCATTGAAAGTATCTTTCACAGGTGGTTCTGTGATGGGACTTGGTGTGGCTGGTCTTGCAGTATTAGGTCTTGGTGCGCTATTCATCGTCTTTTACCAACTCTATGTAGTCTCTGTAGGTGCAGGAGTGAATGGAGTGGAAATGGAAAAGGCGCTTGAGGTCCTCGCAGGATTTTCCCTTGGAGCTGAATCAATCGCCCTTTTTGCTAGAGTGGGTGGAGGTATTTATACCAAAGCTGCTGACGTGGGCGCTGACCTTGTGGGTAAAGTAGAAGCAGGCATTCCTGAGGATGACGTACGTAACCCTGCCACCATCGCGGACAACGTGGGTGATAACGTGGGTGACGTGGCCGGTATGGGTGCTGATTTGTTTGGTTCTTATGTAGCGACAATCCTTGCGACCATGGTTTTGGGTCGTGAAATCGTGTCTGTAGATAATTTTGGCGGTATCGCTCCAATCTTGTTGCCAATGGTATTGGCCGGTTTAGGCATTGTATTCTCCATCATGGGGATGGCTTTTGTCACCATCAAAGATGACAAAGGTGACGTTCAGAAAGCCCTCAACATGGGTAACTGGTCTTCGATCATTTTCACAGGTATTGCTTCGTTCTTCATCGTGAAGCATATGTTGCCTGAGACTTTGTCGATCAGAGGCTATGAATTCACCAATATGGACGTGTTTTATGCGATCATCCTTGGTTTGGTGGTAGGTACCTTGATGTCTATTATCACGGAGTATTACACTGCAATGGGTAAAAGACCTGTGTTGTCTATCATCAAGCAGTCAGCGACAGGACACGCAACCAACATCATCGGTGGTCTATCAGTAGGTATGGAATCAACCGTGCTTCCGATTTTGGTGTTGGCAGGCGGTATCTATGGCGCTTATGAATTTGCCGGTTTGTACGGTGTGGCGATTGCTGCGGCAGGTATGATGGCGACCACTGCGATGCAGTTGGCGATCGATGCCTTCGGTCCGATTGCAGATAACGCCGGTGGTATCGCCGAGATGAGCCAGCTTCCTGAGGAGGTTCGTGGCCGTACAGATATCTTGGATGCTGTAGGTAACACCACTGCTGCTACTGGAAAAGGCTTTGCAATTGCTTCTGCGGCATTGACTTCTTTGGCGCTTTTTGCTGCTTTCGTAGGTATTGCAGGTATAGATGCGATTGATATTTACAAAGCGGATGTCTTGGCTGGCTTGTTTGTCGGCGGGATGATTCCGTTTATTTTCTCCTCTTTGGCAATTGCAGCAGTAGGTCGTGCAGCCATGGACATGGTGAATGAAGTAAGACGTCAGTTCCGCGAAATTCCAGGTATCATGGAGTACAAGGCCAAGCCTGAGTACGAAAAGTGCGTGGAGATTTCTACCAAAGCTTCTATCCGTGAGATGATTGCTCCGGGTGCGATTGCTTTGATTTCACCATTGATCGTTGGTTTTGCCTTTGGTCCTGAAGTACTTGGCGGTATGCTTGCCGGTGTGACTGTGTCAGGTGTATTGATGGGAATGTTCCAGTCCAATGCCGGTGGTGCATGGGATAATGCCAAGAAATCTTTCGAAAAAGGTGTGGTGATCAACGGAGAGACGTACTACAAAAAGTCTGAGCCGCACAAAGCTTCTGTAACAGGTGACACGGTAGGTGATCCATTCAAAGATACCTCAGGTCCATCTATGAACATCCTGATCAAATTGATGTCTATCGTGGCCTTGGTTATCGCTCCTCATATTTCTGAAAAAGACCATTCTGCTGTAGCAGAAGCTGATTTGATCAAGAAGGAAGTGAAGAAAGAAATCAAGATCGTGGATGGCAAAAAAGTAGAGACAGAAACTATTACCATTACCAAATAATCAACCCCAACCTTAATCGAAAGCCATCCGGATATCTGGATGGCTTTTTTTATTTAAATAACCAATCAATAATAGCAGCAAATTAAGTGTTTGGTTATGGTGTGTAATTAGGCTTGTAATTAGAATTCGTTATCAGATTTTATCTGATTCCTGCCTGGAAATGGATATCACTTAATGTTATTTTTAGAAAAACAGATTAGATTGAATTACAAAATCATTCACTTTTTCACACTACTGCTATGAATGGCTTAAGAGATAATTTTGACTACATAGGATTAAAAAACCAAATCATTTCGGCACTGGATTTTGGCAGGTCAAAGGTTAGTGCGGCGATTAACAAAGTTTTGGTAAAAACTTAATGGGAGGTAGGAAGGCATATTGTTGAATACGAACAAAATGGCAAGGATAAAGCGGTTTATGTTGATCAACTCTTGGATCGCCTTTCCTGTGATCTTAGTCTGGAATTTGGAAAAGGCTTTAGCCGATCGAATTTGATTTATATGAGGAAAATTTTCCTTCAATTTCCAAAAAGTGAGACACTGTCTAACAAATTGAGTTGGAGCCATTATTTTGAAATTTTGAAAGGAGATAGTCCTTTAGAAATCAGCTTTTACACCAAACAATGCGAGATAGAAAACTGGAGTGTCAGAGAGCTAAAGCGACAGATGAAAAGTATGCTTTTCCATCGATTTGCAATTTCAAAAGATAAGGAATCGATTCTAGATTTGGCTCAAAAAGGCGCTGAAATCCAAACACCTAAAGACTTGCTAAAAGATCCTTATGTTTTTGAGTTTTTAGGAATCCCCCAAGGAAGTCTGGTTACTTAAGGAGAGTTGGAACAGAGCCTCATTGATAATTTGCAGCAATTTCTATTGGAGCTGGGAAAAGGATTTGCCTTTATAGGAAGACAGTATAAAATAACTTTAGGAAACCGCCATTTTTTCGTGGACTTGGTTTTTTATCACCGGATTTTGAAATGCTTTGTTCTGATTGACCTAAAGCGTGGAGAAATCGATCATCAAGATATTGGTCAGATGAATCTTTATTTGAATTACTTCAGAAAGGAAGAAAACGTGGAAGGTGACAATGAGCCTGTCGGAATTGTTTTGGGAGCGTTTAAAGATCAAATTTTGGTAGAGTATGCCACCGAAAACATTGAAAATCAGCTTTTGGTGAGTAAATACCAAGTTTACCTACCCGATAAAAAAGAATTAGCCCATGAACTGGAGCGACTCATCAATCGGTAAAAATCCAATAAAGAATTTATTGAAGAATAATTTATCTCCCAAAATGCTCCAACTCACTGCCCTCCACCACATCGCCATCATCTGCTCTGACTACGAGCGATCCAAAAAGTTTTACACTGAAATCCTGGGATTTCAGATTTTACAAGAAGTGTATCGTGCCGAAAGGCAATCGTACAAATTGGACCTGGCACTGAATGGCACCTACCTGATCGAACTCTTTTCTTTCCCCGATCCTCCCCAACGAGTTTCCCAACCGGAAGCGGCTGGGCTTCGGCATTTGGCTTTCGCCGTAGCGGATATCGAAAAGGAAGTCCAAACTTTGGCTAACTTGGGAATAAAGGCTGAACCGATCCGGGTAGATGATACGACTGGCAAGCGATTTACCTTTTTCTCCGATCCAGATGATCTGCCACTTGAACTTTATCAAATCTGACCATGGCTGAAAACAAAACCAAACCTACCGAAGCCTCTGTGGATGAATTTATCCAGCAGGTGGAATCACCCAAAAAGCGAGAAGATGCATTTGTTCTCAAAGAAATGATGGAGGAAATCACAGGAGAAAAGGCCGTGATGTGGGGGCCGTCAATCATCGGTTTTGGTCAATATCATTACAAATATGCAAGCGGCCACGAAGGCGATGCTCCCATCGTTGGGTTTTCTCCCAGAAAAGCAGCGATCTCGCTCTATTTGATGAGTTGCATGGAGCAAAAAGACGAGCCACTCATGGCCAAACTGGGTAAATACAAATCCAGTGTAGCCTGTATCTACATCAACAAACTTTCGGATGTCAACGAGCCGGTCCTTAGAGAGCTTATCAAAAAATCCTACGACTTCATGAAGGAAAAATATCCAGCATAACCCTCCCTGTTTTTTTAACTTTACCCCATGCGCTGGTCCATCGATTTCCCCATTCCTGCTTCTCCTTTTCCCATTTCACATCAGAGCAAAATCCTCAGCATGGGTTCTTGCTTTGCGCAGACGATTGGACAAAAGATGAAAAACGCCAAGTTTGACGTCTTGGTCAATCCCTTTGGTACCCTCTTTCATCCGTTGAATCTGGCTGAATTACTTGATCACGCCTTGTTTCAGGATCCCTTGGAAAAGGAGGGGATTTTGGAGCGCGATGGACTTTTTCTTCATTACGCTACTCATTCAGATGTAGTCGGGAAGTCACCCGAGGAACTTGCCGAGCTATATTCCCAAAAGTTGAAACTCACCCGATCCTACCTCGAGCAGGGTTCACATCTGATTCTGACCTTGGGTACGGCTTGGGTCTATGAGCATGAGACCTTTGGACGGGTGGCTAACTGCCACAAGCAACCTCAGAAGTTGTTTGAGAAAAAGCTATCAAGTTTGGAAGAAATGGAAATGGGGCTTTGGTCTGTCCTCGATAATTTTTCCAGAGCTTTTCCTAATCTTAAAATCATTCTCACCCTCAGTCCGGTGCGGCATATCAAAGATGGAGTAGCTGAAAACCAGTTGAGTAAAAGCCTTTTGCGCGTGCTTTGCGCTAATCTCGAGCGGAGAATGAGTTCGGTGAGCTACTTTCCGGCTTATGAAATCATCATGGACGAGCTCCGGGATTACCGCTTCTACAAATCAGATCTGATTCATCCTTCCGAAGAGGCGGAAGACTATATCTGGCAAAAGTGGCAGCAGTCTATTTTTTCACAATCCACCCGTGAAATAGTCTCCGAAATCCAGAAAGTCCAACTCGAACTTGCCCATCGCCCATTCAATCCCGACACCGACGCCCATCGGAAATTTCTCCAAAACTTACTGTCAAAGCTGGAACGATTGAATGCGGAATTTGATTTTTCAAAGGAACTAGTTGAAGTGAAAAGCCGAATTGAAGGATAGACGCAAGACGCAAGAAGCTAGACACAAGATACAAGACACTTGAGTTGAGATTTAGCTACGAAACTTTAAAGTGAAGGCTGTTGAAAATAAACATACTTGAGATTTAGGTGTCCAGACAATCAGAGAACAGGACAACCTTTACAACCGAGCAATCCCGACAATGCGAAGCTGATAACCCTACAACCAATAACCAACCACTACCACCCATGAACCGCCTCATCCACGCCCAAAGTCCCTATCTGCTGCAGCATGCCCATAATCCCGTGGATTGGTATCCTTGGGGACCGGAGGCTTTGCGCAAAGCAGAAGTGGAAAACAAGCCGATTTTGGTTTCGATAGGATACTCGGCTTGCCATTGGTGCCATGTGATGGAGCGGGAGAGTTTTGAAGATCAGGTGACGGCCGACTTGATGAATGAGCACTTTGTCTGCATCAAAATCGACCGGGAGGAACGTCCCGATATCGACAATATCTACATGGACGCGGTGCAGGCCATGGGCATTCAGGGCGGATGGCCGCTCAATGTTTTTCTGATGCCTAACCAAAAACCTTTTTACGGAGGCACCTATTTCCCCAATCTGAAATGGAAGCAGTTGCTCGCTAATATTGCCGATGCGTTTGCCAAGCATGAGGATCAGTTGGCCGAAAGTGCAGAGGGTTTTGGAAGAAGTCTCAGTCGAAAAGAAACGGAGAAATACGGCATCGAAGCAGGAGAAACCGAGTTGGATCCGGACGAGTTGGTGGAGATCATTACCAAGCTTTCCGCTCAGTTTGATCCCGAATGGGGTGGAATGAACCGCATCCCTAAATTTCCAATGCCGGCGATTTGGCATTTTGTATTGGATTATGCAGTCCTTTCAGGAAATGAATCCTTGAAGGAAAAGGTCTTTTTTACCTTGAAAAAAATCGGAATGGGAGGCATCTACGACCACCTGCGTGGAGGGTTTGCCCGCTATTCGGTGGATGGGGAATGGTTTGCGCCTCACTTTGAGAAAATGGGCTATGACAACGGGCAGCTGCTTGACCTTTATGCCAAAGCTTACCAAGCTAGTGGAGATTCCTTTTTTCTGGAAAAAATAACCGAAACCACCGAGTGGCTATGCGCCGAAATGTTGCAAGAAGAAGGTGGTTTTCACTCCGCCCAAGATGCAGACAGCGAAGGGGTGGAGGGTAAGTTTTACACCTGGACCTATGCGGAATTGCAAACATTGGTCGCGGAAGAGCTTCCTTGGCTGAGCAAATTATACAACCTCAAGCCCAATGGAAATTGGGAAGATGGGGTCAATATTCTGTTTCAAACTCGACCTTACTCAGACATTGCTGCTGAGTTTGGAATGGAGGAAAGCGAGTTGGTGGAAAAGCTCAAAGCAGTCAAAGCCAAGCTTCTTGGGGTGAGAAATCAGCGGATCTTTCCCGGCAAAGACGATAAGATTCTGGCGGGCTGGAATGGCCTTCTCGATGCAGGATTGATTCAGGCGTACTACTCCACCCGAGATGAATCGCTCTTGAATCTGGCTTTGCAAAACCTCCAATTCATTCAGGAGAAAATGGTGGTGGATGGCAACTTGCATCGCTCCTACAAAAACGGACAAGCCTACACCCCAGCATTTTTGGAAGACTATGCAGCTTTGATCAAAGCCAACCTGATAGCTTTTGAAGCCAGTGGTGAAAGGGAGTTTTTGGAAGTGGCCCAGCGGTTTGCGGATTTCTGTCTGGATCAGTTTTACGATGAGTCGGATGGCTTTTTCTTTTTCAATAATCCCAAGGCCGAAAAGCTCATTGCCAATAAAAAGGAGCTCTTTGACAATGTGATCCCTTCCTCCAACTCGATTTTGGCCCGTGCATTTCATCGGCTTTCCTCGTTGACCTATGAAGAAAAATATGCTCAGATCGCCCAGAAAATGCTGGGAGGAATGAAAGAATTGGTACTCAAGGAACCAGGATTTCTCTGCAATTGGGCTAACTTCTACCTGGAAAGCCTCGTGCCTACCGCCGAAATCGCCATCGTAGGAAAGGGAGCAAAAGAAAAAGCCATGGAATTGCAGCAGGGATTTTCTCCCAATCTGGTAGTGGCTTGGTCTGAAACCCCGACAGAAAACGTCCCGATTCTTCAGGGAAAAACGGCCGATCCGACAGGAAATGCCTTAATTTACGTCTGTTTCGATCGTGCATGCCGAAGGCCGGTAAGTACCGTGGCCGAAGCTTTGGCTCAATTACCTTATTTATCCTGAGTTAGTGGAATCTCTGTTTGCGGATCAAGATTTTTTGGAGAAATCCAGCGGAAACAATTTCGCGGATATCATCCTTCCTGTGCCGATTCCGCGCATGTTTACTTACAAAATTCCCAAGAACCTCCAGCCACAGATTCAGATCGGGCTGAGAGTAATTGTGCAGTTTGGGAAGAAAAAGGTCCTGACGGGCATCATCGGAAAGGTGCACAACAAGCCCCCGCAGGCCTACGAGGCCAAGCCGATTCTGGATATTTTGGACGAGCAGCCCAGTGTCAATCCCCTTCAAATCCGATTTTGGGTATGGATGGCAGAGTATTATTTCTGCCATATCGGAGAGGTGATGTTTGCAGCTTTGCCTTCGGGACTCAGACTTTCTTCCGAAAGCAAAATCCAGCTAAATCCCAATTTTGATGCGGAGACAAGCAAGTATCCACTCGATGTGAGAGAGGAGAAAATCCTGGAGGCGCTGGAGAATAAAGACGAACTGAGCTACGAGGATTGTGAGCAGATTTTGGGAGTGAAGACGATTCACCCCATTTTGAAAAGTCTGGTGGCCAAGGAAGCTATTCTGATCTTTGAACGAGTCCAGGAAAAATATACTCCGAAAGTAGAAACCCGAGTTCGGTTGAATCCGGATATCGTATCCAGCAAATCTGCTTTGGAATCTGTATTCGAGGCAGTTCATGGAAAGCCCAAACAGGAATCCATTCTGCTGAAATTTCTCCGTGATGTTCCTGTTTTTCAGCGACCCAAACTCAATGAAAAGGGCGTGGACAAAGCCACACTTCTTGAGGAAGGCGACTCGGAGAGTTCTCTCAAGACCCTGATCAAAAACGGGGTCTTTGAGACTTTCAAGCATGTAGTCAATCGGATCGAAGACGAAGCTGCCGAACGAGAAGCTTCTGAGCTTTCTTCCACCCAACAAGCCGCTTTTGAGGAAATCAAGACCCATTTTGAGACCAAGCAAACCGTTTTGCTTCATGGAGTGACCGGTTCTGGAAAGACGGAGATCTACATCAAGCTGATTCAGGAAGTCTTGGAAAGCGGTTCTCAGGTACTTTTGCTTTTGCCGGAGATCGCTCTTACAACACAGATTGTTGGGAGGCTAAAACAGGTCTTCGGTTCGCAGATGGGCGTGTATCATTCCAAGTATTCCGACAACGAGCGTGTGGAGGTTTGGAATGGGGTGCTGAGTGGTAGATTTTCTTTTGTAGTGGGTGTTCGTTCCTCGATTTTCCTGCCTTTCGATAGTCTGGGTTTGGTTATTGTGGATGAGGAGCACGAACCCAGCTTCAAGCAATTTGATCCTGCTCCTCGCTTTCATGCACGCGATGTGGCGATCATGTTGGCGTACTTTCATCAGGCGAGGACCCTTCTGGGTTCGGCCACTCCTTCTTTTGAATCCTACTTCAATGCGACTCAAGGGAAATACGGCTACGTGGAAATGACTCATCGTTTCGGAGATGCCCGATTGCCTGAGTACCATTTAGCAAATATTTCCTCAGACCGAAAAAAGAACTTGCTCAAGCTGGATTCTACCCGAATGCTTAGAGAGAAAATACAGCAAGCGCTCGAAAACCAGCAGAAAGTCATTATTTTCCAGAACCGACGCGGCTATTCACCCTACGTGCAATGTGAAGACTGCAGCTGGACAGGTCAATGTGTGCAGTGTGATGTGAGTCTGACTTATCACCAGTTTGCGGAGGAATTGCGCTGCCATTACTGTGGCTACAAGGAAAAGATTCCCCAAGCCTGTCCTGCCTGCGGAAGTTCCCAACTTACCACCCAAGGCATGGGTACCGAGCGAATCGAGGAATCTCTGAGCTTACTTTTTCCGGAAGCCCGATTAGGACGAATGGACTTGGATACCACGCGAAATAAGTATGGTTATCAGCGGTTGTTGGATGAGTTTGCAGCCGGTCAGATCGATATTTTGGTAGGAACACAGATGATCACCAAGGGACTGGATTTTGGAAAAGTGACTGTGGTCGGAATCTGGGATGGAGACCGTATTTTGAATTTTCCGGATTTTCGTGCGGGGGAAAGGGCCTACCAACAGATCACACAAGTCGCAGGACGTGCGGGGCGAAGAGACATTCAAGGTCAGGTGGTGATCCAAACGCGTGACCCTGAAAAAGACATTTATGAGAAAGTGATGAAGGGAGATTATTTCGAGTTTTTCCGTCAGGAAATGATCGACCGGAAAAAGTATTACTATCCGCCATTTGTCAAGTTGGTCAAAATCATCACCCGTCATACGGATGCCAAAATTGCCTATAAAGCCGCACATGCGCTCCATCTGCAGATGGCGAATATAGCCGTGAAAAAGATCGTCCTTGGACCGGAAAAAGGGATCGTCGCACGTATCAAAAACCAATACCAGTTTGAATCCTTGATCAAGCTGGACAAGCAGGGAAATACCCAAGCGGTGTTCAAAGAAAGTCTGGCAAAAATCATTGAGGAGCTACAGGCTGTCTCTGAGTTCAGATCTGTCCGCTGGATCGTGGATGTGGATCCGAGTTAATTTTTTCTTTGACTGTAGCGTATCTTTAGGACGATGCGTTTTACCCTTGACTTAGGAAAAAGAGAAGTAAATCCTGAACCTTGGCCATTAGGACTTTTTCCCGTAGTCAAAATTGAATATTCAATTCCGAACAATACCCCTTAGCGTTGACCCTATCTGACGAAGAGTTGATCGACGGTTGCAAACGGCGATCAAGGAAACACGAAGAGTTTTTTTTCAAAAAATACTATGGCTATGTCATGGGGATCAGTCTGTCCTATGCCAAAAGCAGGGATTTGGCTCAGGAAATCACCCATGATTCTTTTCTGAAATTTTTCGATTCACTCAAGAAGCTGGAGGAAATGCCTACAGTCAAACCTTGGCTCCGTCGAATCACGGTCAACACGGCCATCGATTACTATCGCCGAAACAGAAAATTTCAAAATCACGAGGAGGCAGATGGGGAAACTCCTGTCTTCGACGCCGAATATGCGCCGGATCAGTTGGCCTATGAGGAGATTTTGAAATTGCTATACCAGCTGCCTGAAGATCATCAGCTGGTGTTTAACCTCTACGAAGTGGAGGGTTACAGTCACAAGGAGGTCGCCGAACGGTTGGAAATCACCGAGAGCTCCTCTAGAGTTTATCTGACGAGGGCTAAATCTAAGCTACGTCAGTTGATACACATTCATTTCAAAGAATATGCAGGAAGATAACTGGAGTAAACGTCTGGCTGACTCGCTGCGAAAACAGCAGGAGGACAGCCCTCTTCCTTACGAACCGGGGGCCTGGGAGGCTTTCGAAACAAGAAGAAAAAAAGGAGTCATCTCACCGATTTATTATTGGATAAGTGGGGTAGCAGCTTCGATTGCCTTGGTAATTATGCTCGGGTATGGATTGCTTTCCCCTGAGGAAAAGGCAGATCAAAAAGCCTCATCCCAAGAACCTATCGAACAATTGCGTTCTGAAATCCCTTCATTGGAAACAGAAAAGGTTCAGCCTGAGAAAGTGGATACCTCATCCTCAGAGTTTTTGGCTGATGTTTCAAAGCCTTTGTCCTCTTTGAAAGAAAATGCTGGGAATGTCGCTTCTGAAAAAGTCATTTCGAAAGAAAAGGTACAGATTGCCAGTTCAAAATCTTCAAGTTCGGCAAGTACGACCGAGCAAATCGAGTCCTTAGCCTCAGAAAGTCTCAACCCACCTTTGATAGCTTTGGAGGAAAAAGTCGCCTCTGAGCAACAAACAGGCTTTCAGCCTGAGACCAAATCTCCATTGGTTTCGATGACCGAGGAGGAAGCCAAAGCCAAGTTGATGGCCCAAATCGGAGAGGAACTTAAAGAGGAAACTGAAAAAGAGAGACGAGTGTCTTCGGTTGTATTGGGCTTTGGACCGGGGTTTGGCAGTAGTACTAAAAATAACGTGGCCACTTCGGGTTCCAACCTTGGACTTGGGGTAGCTTATGATATGAATTTGGGAAAAAAGCTGGCCCTAGGTTCCGGTCTTGGACTCAACTATCTCAATCAATCCAGCCAAAGTCAGGACTATGCGCAAGTGGCAGGATTTGCTTCAGCGGTCCAAGAAACCCAGCAAGTGCAACAGGTGCAGGTGGATATTCCACTCTATGTGCGCTATCCTGTGACCCGGGACAATTCCATCTCGCTGCAGGCTGGTTTTTCCAACCTGATCACGTTTAATCAGCAAGCGGAGCAGGTCGTGTCCTATACCCGGCAGGTATCCGTAGCCGATGCGATGAATACCTCTGCCAATGCCACTTCGCTAAAAACGGAGCAACTTACTTTAGCTTCCGACTTAATTGTTTCCAGCCAGCGATTTTTTCCTTTGGCTACAGCCAACCTTGGAGTCAATATCCGCGTGTATGAGTCTACCAAAACGAGCTACCTGATGATGCCCTTTTACAACTACCCGATTCAGGACATCACTGGCACGGGTCAAAATCCCGGGGTTGTGGGTGCCGCCTTTAAGGTGCGCTTTGGAGCCAATAAAAAATAAGTACCCTTTTGAAAACCAAACCAACGAAGCCACCCGGGAGCGATCTGGGGTGGTTTTTTACTAATAAATCTTTTCCAAAGTTCTAAAACTTTGGAAAAGTTGAAGTGCCTGCGTTTCCATGCCTCATGTAATATCATTTTAAAAGATTTTCTCACAAAGACGCTTAAGGCGCAAAGGGGGGATTAAAACTTTTCCAAAATTCAAAAACTTTGGAAAAGTTGAAGTTTGTAAAAACCTGTTTTTCTGTAACTTGAATCAGCTTTTGTGATAATTTTCACTTTTGCTCCTATGGAAGCTGGCCAGACCTACCACATTTTTAATCATGCAAACGGAAATGAGAATATTTTTATTGAGGAGGAGAATTATAGGTTTTTCATGCAACAATATTCTAGGTATCTGAAGGATATTGTTGACACCCATGCATTCTGCCTTTTACCCAATCATTTTCATTTATTAGTAACTGTCAAATCTGAAAGTCACCTGCGAGAAACTTTTCCAAAGTTCGAAACCTTGGAAAAGTTGGTTTCTAAGGGGTTCTCTAATTTTTTCATTTCTTATACCCAAGCATTCAATAAAAAATACCAGAGAATAGGGAGTCTTTTCATGAAAAACTTCAAAAGGAAGCCTATCCTTACACTCGATCAATGGCAAGAAACCTTTCTATACATTCACCTTAATCCGTTAAAGCATGGTTTTGTAAAATATCCTCAAGATTGGAAATGGTCGAGTTGGCAGGGATACGAGAACTCTTCAAAGCCTTCGAGATTAGAAAGGGAGTACTTTAAAAATTACTTTGATCATTGGGATCAGGTAAAGTATTTAATTAATGAAAAGAAAGAATTAATTCTTGCCCAAGAATTGGAATGAGATAGTAGGATAAACTTTTCCAAAGTCCCAAACTTTGGAAAAGTTTGGGCAAAAAAACTCCCGAAGCCCACCCCAGGCCTCGGGAAGTTGAGAGTTAAAAAAATCGGAAGAGATTTCTTTTAGTTGATATAGTTGGTGATCAGTTGGATGTCGAGGTTCCTGATCCCGTCTTTTTGGCCTTTCAGTCCTCTTAATACCAGCGTATAGACTCGATTGCCTTGGAGTTCTAGCGTTCCGGATTGCACTAGAATCTGTCCGCTCTCTGCTGATTTGATCGTTAGTGTGGCCGTGCCTCGGTTGATCGAGACGAAAGGGGAAGCTGATTTGAAAGATCGTCCTGAAACCAAAGGGGTAGCTACTCCGGAGATCTCAAGATTGACTGATTCTGTGTTGGGGGAGAGGTGAACCAAGCGGATTTGGGCTTTTTCGGCGACGGGATTTTCCCATACATCCTTTACCAGAAACGCGTCCAGCTTGGCAGATTCATCCGCCAAAAAAATAGAGTAAACCGAGTCGGCCTTCAGCTGGAAATCCTTTTCAAGCAGGGAAGTGGCAGAATTGGAAGGTGAAAAGCGAAACCTGCGGTCGCCCGTGTAAAAGGCTGTGTAGGCCAGAAACTCTGAGTACTCCAGAGGATTCTGATTTACGCGGTTTTGATTGGCAAATACATCCATCTCGGGTGCGTCAGGTGATCCTTGGTAGATGGTCACATAGGCTGCAGGAGGAAGCATCGGCGCGTCGAGGTCCGTGAGGCAGCTGGTCAGTACAAATCCTCCCAAAAGGCTCATGGCTGCCAATTTTCCAGCTCGAAGAATCGAATTTTTTGAAAAATTCATAAATAATAATGTTGGTTTTAAATTCAAATTCAGGACGCGAATGGGGAGATAAACGCTTCAAATTCGGATGAAAAAAGCTAAAGTTGCTGATAACCAACTCGAAAATTTGAAGCTCCCGAATGATGAAAAACAAAACGTCAGGAGGTCAAGTGCGTTTTGTTTACTTATTCAAAAAGAAGTCGCAACTTTCTCCCTTTCAACCCAAAATAGACCATGGAAGCCATCAGGTCATCGATCAAGAAGCAATTGTTATTTCTCGATGCAGAAATGAACCAAGTTCCGGCTCAATTTGCCGAATTACTGGCGGGGATTCCGGAGCAAAACCGAGATTCTTTGATCAATTTTTTGCAATACTTGGTCCTTCGAAAGCATGATATCCAGGAGTTGCAGCATCAGTTACACTTGTATGGCTTGTCTTCTTTGGCGAGCTGCGAAAATCACACGCATCGGCAGATTCAGGTGACGTTGGAGCGACTGGGTGTGAAGCCACTCCACCCTGCGGTATGCACCATGGAGGCTGGATTTCAAAAGATGGAAACTCGTAGCCATAAACTTTTTGGAATGCCAAGGGAATCTTGGCCCTCATCGGTCATGGTGACGATGGATGCTTCCTTTCTTCAGGATAAAACGCAGATCGAATCTCTGCTTATCCACGGCATGGGAGTGGCGCGAATCAACTGTGCTCATGACTCGGAAAGTGTGTGGCTGAAAATGATCGAAAAGATCAAACAGGCAAGCAAAAAAACTGGACTGCCTTGTCAGATTCATTTGGATTTGGCTGGTCCAAAAATCCGTACCGTCCTGCTTAAAAAAGGTAAAGAGGAAGGAAAAGCTGAAATCAAAAAAGGAGGCACTATTTGGCTAAGTGACCGTGGAAAGGGATTTTCTTCCAAAGATGTCGTGGTCAATCCCAACGAACCAGGTGTAGTGCAAGCGCTGAAAGTGGGAGAGCGGGTCTTTTTTGACGATGGATTGATTTTGGCTCGAGTAGATAAAGTGATCGATCGCGGAGTAGCCTTGAAAGTGGAGCGTATTTCCTCCAAAAAGCCACTTCTAAAAGCAGAAAAGGGGATCAATTTTCCAGATTCGGATCTTGCAGTGCCTTCACTTACCGCTTTTGATTTACAATGTCTTCCTTTTGCGAGTACCTATGCAGATACAATCGGCTTTTCATTTGTGAGAAAGCCCGAAGATCTCGCTCATTTACGGTCCGAACTGAGCAAAATCGCTTCGGTGATTCCTCCCATTATTCTCAAAATCGAAACGCAAGAGGCTGTGGTTCGGCTCCCAGAGCTTTTGCTGGAAGGGATGAAAGAGCCAGACTTTGGGGTGATGATCGCTCGGGGTGATTTAGCAGTAGAAATTGGTTTTGAACGATTAGTGGAGATTCAGGAGGAGATTTCCTGGCTGTGCGAGGCAGCCCATGTGCCTGTGATCTGGGCCACGCAGGTGTTGGAAAATCTCCACAAATCAGGTGTTGCTTCCCGTGCTGAGATCACCGATGCTGGCCGTGCAGCGATGGCAGAATGTATTATGATCAACAAAGGGGATCATACGTTACAAGTGCTCAAGACCCTTCAAGATATAGCCAAAAGAAGCCGTGCGCTCAAGGTCAAAAATCGCCTTACTTTCCGCCCACTCAAAATCGCCGAACAGTTTTTTGAGCGACAACAGTAAGTTGTCCTAGTTAATTTGAGAGAGTTGGGATGCTGCTAATGGGTTTGCCTTTTATCTGCGTTTTTTCCCTTTGATTTTTTTCAAGTGTAAGGATCCCTGCACTTGTTTTACAAATACCTTCAGAAGATTTGGCACGCATATGGATAAGAGATAAAAGTTCACCCAAAGTCCTTAATATCACCCCCATAATATCCCATGGTATCAGTAATGATCGAGTCATCCGCTATTTCCCTTTCTGAGAAGAAGTTTCAAAACCTACTCGAAGGAGACTTTGAGTCCTTTTCTGATTTGTTTGATGAAAAAGGACTAATGTTTTATCCCACAGGTAAAGTGGAAACCAAGCCAGAGCTTCTGCAAAGGCTAGAATCAAAACGAACAGTTTTTGAAAAAATCGACCTAACCAAAACTATAGCCCGACTTTATCAGGAGACTGCCGTGGTACATGGGGAGGGAATGTTTACCCTTACTTTACAAGGCGAAGAGCTACTTGAAAAACTCAATTTTATAGACGTTTGGGTGAAAAAGGAAGAAGGATGGAAGTTGGTGTCCTCCCACTTCATCAAAATGGTGTGATTTTCTCTTACAAAAATTAATAATTCATACCAAAGCCTTCCGAATTCAATTTGGGAGGCTTTTGGATTTTAAAGGAAAACAGCCCGAAGATTGCTCCTCGGGCTGTTTGGTTTGGGATACTTTCTAAAACCTTCGAGGTTTTTGAAAACTTCAAAGGTTTACTCTTCCGCCGTGGTTTGTGTCTTCACAAACCACTTTTAACCATGTATCACATCTTCAGATTCTGCATCTCCAACTGCGGTGCAAAAGGCTGCTCGTAGTAGCGCTTGCCGGTGGCTTTGTAGAGTGAGTTAGCCAAGGCTGCGAAAACGGGAGGGAAGAAGGGTTCGCCCAATCCTGTTGGGTCTTCTTTGCTGTCCACAAAGTGAACTTCGATCGCTCTTGGTGCTTCTTTTTGACGAATCATGCGGTACTTGTCAAAATTGGTTTTGGTCGGAATCCCATTTTCGAAGGCCAATTCACCGAAAAAGGCATTTCCTATACCATCGATAATGGCTCCTTCGCCCATGTTGATTGCTGAGTCTGGATTGACCACTATGCCACAGTCCACAGCTGCATATACTTTTTCGACCACGGGTTTGGAATCCACTATCTTGGTATCTACCACCTCAGCCACATAAGAGTTGTGGCAGAAGTATGCCGAAACGCCACGACTTACGCCAGGTGCTGGGGTTTTCCAGTTGGACTTGTCTCGTACGAGTTCGAGTACTCCTGCATAGCGCTTGGCATCGTAATCGTTGTTTTCTCCCACCGGATTGGTTTCGGCACGCTTGAGCAGTTCTAAACGGAATTCGATCGGATCTTTTCCCATCGCTTCAGCCAATTCATCCAAGAAGCTTTGTTCGGCTGCTGCCATGAAGTTGGATCGAGGGGCACGGAAAGCTCCGATGGTGATGTTGGATTCAATCTGCCAGCTTTCGGCCAGGTAGTTATCAACCGCACCGGCAGGAAATCGATTGGCATGAAGGGGAGTTTCAGGAATTCCACCTGCCTTCACATGCAGTGCAAGGAGGTTATTGTTTTCGTCCAAAGCTGCTCGGTAGGTTGCAGAATAAGTTGGTCGGTAGACTCCGGCGCTCATGTCATCTTCCCGGGTGTAGACCATTTTGACAGGTGCTTGGATTTTTTGGGAAATCAATGCTGCCTCAATCATGTGGTGGCTGTAAGCCCGGCGTCCAAAGCCTCCGCCCATCCTAGCCAGATTGATCTGAATATTCTCTTTAGGGATTCCTAGACTGTTGGCTAGTGTGGTAATGATGAATTCAGGAGCTTGTGTGGGACCATAGATCACCGCCTTGTCACCTTTTACGTCTGCAAAGCAGTTCATTGGCTCCATGGTGTTGTGGGCCAAAAAAGGTGCAGAGTAGGTTTTTTCGAGGATTTTTGCAGCCTTTTTAAACATTCCTTCCGGATCTCCATCCTTTCGGACTACAGTACCTGGTTTTTGGATGAACTCAGCCATGCGCTCTTTATGGAGGTTCGTGTTTTCCAAACCAGCAGGTACTGTCATTTTCGTACTCGGTCTTCCACCAAATCCTGCCACTTCAAAATTAGACGCAGGAGCATTTTCCCATTCCACGACCAAGGTTTTCTTGGCTTGCATCACTTCCCAAGTGGAATTGCCTACAATAGCGACAATCTCCGGGAAGGTGGTGGTGTCAAAGAAGTTTCTCCCGTAATCTTCTTTGAATAAGTTGATAGAAAAGACGTCCAAGATTCCGGGCATACTGCTGACCGAGCTTTTGTCAAATGACTTCAGCTTCATCCCAAACGCAGGAGGATGTACGATGGCCGCGTACTTCATTCCTTCTACTTTGTGATCGATACCGAATAGGGGTTTTCCTGTTACAATTTTTTCGACATCCACATTCTTTTTGGAGGAGCCGACGATTTTGAAGGCATTAATCTCTTTCAATTTCACCTCTTCGGGGACAGGCATAGAAGCTGCCAAGGAGGCCATTTCACCATAGTGGGCTTTCTTTCCACTGCCTTTGTGTTCCAAAAGTCCTGCGGAAGTGGTGATTTCGGAAGCGGGTACTTTCCAGGTTTGGGCTGCAGCTGCGATCAACATGGCCCGGGCCGTAGCACCAGCGGTTCGAAGGGGAGTCCAACCTTGCCGGATGCTTTGACTGCCTCCGGTAAACTGTCGTTCAAATCTTTTAGGGAAATAATCTGCTTGCTCTACCATCACCATTTTCCAATCCGTATCCAGTTCCTCCGCCAAAATCATCGGCATGGAAGTTTTGATATTGGAGCCAAACTCAGGATTTGGGGAGAAGAGGGTTACGGCGCCGTTTTCACCGATTTTGATGTAGCTGTTGAGTTCAAACCACTCTTTCGGTAGTTCCAAAACCTGCTCTGGAGTCGGCTTACATCCTGCCAGCCAGCTAAAGCTCAGCACCATGCCTCCGCCAGCCAAGGCTGAGACTTTCAAAAATGACCTGCGGTCCAATTTTTTATCTAAAGTTGCCATAGGTTTTCGGATTAAAGGTTTTGGGCAGCGGTTTTGACAGCAGCTTTGATTCTGAGGTAAGTGCCACAGCGACAGATGTTGCCATTCATGGCGTTTTCGATTTCTTCATCACTGGGGTTTGGATTTTGCTGAAGCAAAGCAGCCGCAGTCATGATTTGACCGGCTTGGCAATACCCGCATTGAGGCACATCGTGTTCCATCCACGCTTTTTGAACCGGGTGATCTGCATTTTCGGATAGACCCTCGATGGTGGTGATTACTGAGTTTCCGATACTTGAAACAGGAAGCGAACAGGATCTCACCGCATTGCCGTCCAGGTGAACCGTACACGCACCACACTGCGCTATGCCGCAGCCAAACTTGGTGCCTACCAAATCCAAGTGGTCACGCAAAACCCAAAGCACAGGGGTGCTAGGGTCCACGTCGACTTGCTTGGAAGTTCCGTTGATGTTGAGATTGAAAATGGCCATAGTTGTTGAAATTAATACTTAAAGGTAGGTCTTTCCGATGGTGGTTGCCTTACGGAAATCAAACAGAAGTTTTTATAAATCAAGTCGTTTGATGGTTTGAAAAAGAGGAATTTGATCGGTTCCCGCAAATTCTCACAGAAAAAGACACAGATTTTCACAGATCTTTTTTCAGCCCAAGTGATGCCTGCCTCACCATGGTCTTTGATTGCCTGAGGCAGTCAGCTCCTAACTTACTTGATTTATCGGTTGCAGGTTAGTGGAGACACTAACCTGGGCGGGGTTACTTTTCAATCCCATGAGTATCCCGTACGCTGCTGAAGGTCAAAGCCAGCATTTTCCAAGCCGAGTCCTCTTTTTGGTAGACTTCAGTTACGGTAAATTCTGTCACAACGTCATTGCCTCGGACATTAGCAGTTAAGGTAATCCGATTCCAGACGATGGCTGTGTTTCCTACAATCTCGATAGCGGTATCTTTTACATCGGCTTTCTTGTACCAAATACTTCCCGTTTCGATGATTTCGAGTTCGCGGGCGGTAGTCCAGGTTCCGCTCATATGGACAAATTTGGCTTGTGGGTGAAACAGGGGAGTGAGTTTGACGATGTCTTTGTCGGCCATCCATTGCCACTTGTCCATGGAGAGTTTGATAACTTCTTGTTCGGTAGGTGAGGATTGAGCAAATGCCCAAGTGGAAGTCATCACTAAAAGGGTCAGTCCAATGATTATTCTTTTCATATAAGTTTTGATTTTTTTTAATCCAAAACTATATCCCTTCAATTATAAACCGGTTACCCAGATTACTGAAATACTTACCATTATTACCGAAATGCTATTCTCCCCTCCATTTTATCTTGGGACTCTTTCTATTTTTGATTCAAATGCCTGTTCGATGGAAGAAATTGTAGATCTCCGAAATGTGGCCGACTACTGCGCTCCGTTGAAATTATCCAGCCTGCATCCTTTGGTTACTGTGTTGGATTTATCCAAAAGCAAATGGCTCAAGAATCCGGGTGCTAAGGCAGTTCGCTACCATTTCTATGGGATATTTCTAAAAGAGGGTGTGGAATGTGAGATCAGGTACGGGCGCCAGAATTATGACTTTCAGGAAGGGACTTTGGTGTTTGTAAGTCCGGGTCAGGTCATTACTATTTCAACTATTGGGGACAGGCCAAAAATGTCCGGATATGCACTCCTATTCCACCCGGATTTGTTATTGGGAACCCATCTTGGCAAGACCATCGAGGACTATAACTATTTCTCCTATGAAACTTATGAGGCGCTCCATATGTCACCGAAGGAGCGGCAAATCGTTTTGGATTGCTTTGCCAAAATTCAGGATGAGCTTTCCGAGCGGATTGACAAGCATAGCAAAACCGTCGTAGTATCTACCATAGAATTGTTTTTGAATTATTGCCAGCGGTTTTACGATCGACAGTTTATTACCCGAGATTCGGTCAATAAAAATGTGGTGGAGCAATTTGAATCTTCGCTTAAATCTTACATCCGATCAGGAAAGGCAAAAGAGAAAGGGATTCCCTCCGTTTCTCAGTTTGCAAAGGAGCAAAATCTTTCCCCGAATTATTTTGGGGATTTGGTTAAAAAAGAAACTGGAAAAAGTGCCCAGGAATTTATCCAATTAATGCTGATCGAAATCGCAAAACAGCGGATTTACGATCCTCAACTGTCTATTTCTGAGATAGCTTATAGCTTGGGTTTCAAGTATCCCCAGCATTTTACCCGCCTTTTCAAGCAACAGGTTGGGGTGTCGCCCAAGGAATACCGAGAGTCGGTGAATTGAAAGGATGTTTCTAAAAATTGTTCATGGCTTGGCTAAATTAAGATTTAGATTTCCGTGACTTTTTCACCTGCTTTCTTTTCCTGATAACCACGTTTGGTCACTTTCAGGTCGCGGAAATATCCGATGGTTCCAATATCAACATACAGGCCCACAAATCCTTTTTTGGTTTTGCCCAGCATCTTGTCCACGACAAAGGAGGAATACTTTTCGTCATTGATAAACATCTCTGCGGATTCCCCATTGACCTCAATCCGCATGGTAAACCATTCGTTCAAGGCGGTTGGGGCTGAGCCTTCATACTCGAAAGGTGCTATTTTTCGAAGCGTATCAAATTTGTAGTCAGGATAGGAGAAATATTGCACTGAGTGGTTTCTGAATCGCTGTCTGCTTGATCTACCAACTTTGGGACGGACGTAGATGCTCTCAAACGCAGAGTCATCTTCCTGAATTCTAAAATACAGACCAATAAATCCCGCAATGCCGGAATAGGGTGCTGGAACCTTCAGTTCGCTGTACATTTTGACCTCAATAGTTCCGTTTTCAAAATCCTCCAAACCCAATAGCCGAGCATAATGCGGCTCATCCACAGTAGCTTCTATACGAGTCGAGTCAAATGGGATGGCATTCAAATCCCTTTCGATTTTCAGGACTTTCTTTCCCTGAAATTTGACGATTTCGCCAGTGACATTGTGCAGTTCAAACTCCTGGTTTTTAAGGGTAAGAACCTGTGCCTGGATAGCCATTGAAAAGAATATCAAAGCAAGAAAGAGCGTGTGTTTTTTCATTTTGAATTGGAAATAACTTTCCTATAAGTGGGTGTTTTGACTCACTTTAGGTTGGGATTCAGGCCGGATTTATTCGGCCTGAATCCCGTTTAGGAAGGATTAGTAAGAATTAGTTAGAAGAGCTTCTCCTGCGGTGGAGTAGCTCCGGCCAAGCGGATGTACACGGTGGTTTGGCCTCTGTGGTGAGTTTGGTGTTCAAAGCACTTTTCTAAAGCCTTGCCTTTGGTCATTTCAAAGCGGCCAAAAAGTTTGGTGGCCTCATTCAGTTGGGCAGGAGTCATGGTTTTGATGCTGTTGATGACAAAATCATAGCCTGCCATCACTAGCTTAGTCACGTTTTCTTTGGATTGATCCGTGGCTTTTTCGGATGCACCCATTCCCACCGGACTGGCTACTCCGGTAGCCGTGGATGCAAATCCGTAATTCCCGTCTGTCAGGTGAAGCATCTGCTGGGCAAAGGATCGCATTTCAGCTGTTGGTTTCAAGGCATAGCCTTCAGCAGGCATGGCATCGAGGTATTCTTTGGTGTAGGCTTTGGCGCGCTCCCAGTCTTTGACCATGTCGTCGATGGGAGATTGAGCTTGTGCAAAAGTGGTCATGGCGAATAGTGTGATAAGGGTTGCTAAAATTTTCATAATGAATGGGAATTTAGGTTATTGGAAATAAATAAATGCTGATTTATGGAAGTCTTAAAGAATATAAAAGTGTTTAAAACCCTTCCCGTTCCCCAGAAGCTGGCATTCCGGAATAATGGATATGTACGATCTTCCATTCGGTTCCGAACCGCTTCATAACTTGAGTTTCTCTCCCTTTTGTTTGCATGGTAGTAGGATTTTCTCCTGAGAAAATGGCATCAAACACCCAGTAAAATTCCACTACCGCCATGTCACCATAAATTGTAATGGTTTCATTGTAACTTTTGAGATCCCGTTTGGAAAATCTGGTTCCAAACATTTCATAAATCCCTGTTTTGATCGAATTCCAGCCCTTCTCGTGGCCTCTTGGATGGATAAAGCTAACTTCCTCGGAGGTCAGCCAAAATGTTTTAGCCAGTGTCGTGTCAAACTGATTGATGGAATTCTTGTAGTCTGCTATGATTTGTTGGATGGCCTTCTTGTCTGATTCAGGATCAGTTTTACTTGGATTTGCAACAAGGTCTACGCTTGGCCATACTGAAAGTAAAACCCATGTCAGAAATAAGATTTTTTTCATAAAGATGATTTAAGGTGATTGCTTTACAAAAGTCAGCGTTAATACTAATCCACACCCTTAATCTAGGTTAAGAATTTCAATCAATTGTCTCGAAGTTCTTTTCTGATTTTGCTAAGAAACTCGGGAGTAATTCCCAAATAAGAGGCGATTTGGGTGTTCGGTAGCCGGTTTTTCAGGTTGGGATATTGTTCCAAAAAAGCCAAATAGCGCTGTTCTGCGGTAGAACTGAAATTCTGAAGCACTCGGTTTTGCAGCTCAATGTACTTGTGTTCGATCATCACTTTGAAAATCCGGTTGAGCTTGGGAATGGTTGTAAAAAGCTCAAACAAATCCTGCTGGTGGATCCGAAGCACGGATGAAATTTCTAGCGACTCAATATTCAGCTGACTGATTTTTTGACTGTAAAAACTCCCGATATCGGCGATCCAATCGTTTTCAGCAGCAAACTGAATGTTGTGCTCAAAGCCTTTATCATCCACGCCAAACATCCGGAAGCAGCCCGTAACCACAAAAAAGTAATCCTTGCAGACCTCTCCAGCGGTTAGTAGTTTTTCCCTCCGTTTTATAGAGAACTGTTCGAATTTGAGTTCAATTCTTACTTTTTCTTCGGAATCCAGTGGGATAAAACTTTCTAAATGACTTAGGAGAGTTTGTAGGGACATGGCATATTACAGAGGTTATAAACTGATCTAAGAAATCTAATAATTTCCTTCCCCCCAAATCTTTTCCAATACTTTACAACTTGAATTGGACATATTGACCTTTCGTTTTATAAAAGCAATTTCAGTGATATTGGTCATTTGGAGTTAGGTTTTTTCCTTTTTCTACACATTGCGTTTATGCTTGACTATAGGATAATCCAAAGTACGGTTAATTTCACATCTCAATACACCACATCCATGCGAATCATCATCACAGGCGCTACCGGTATGGTAGGCGAGGGAGTTTTACTAGCTAGCCTAGAAGAACCTGAAATCACAGAGATACTAAGTGTCAGTCGAAAGCCGCTCCAGCAAAATCACCCTAAACTCAAAGAATACCTTGTTTCCGACTTCCTAGATTTGGATCTCGGTGATCCTCTTCTGAAAGGGTATGATGCATGTTTCTATTGCGCGGGGGTGAGTAGCTTGGGGATGAGCGAGGAAGATTATACCCGAATCACTTACGATACCACCCTTCATTTTGCAAAAGCTTTGGGCCCTAATCCAGGTATGTCCTTTATGTATATCAGTGGAAAAGGAACAGATAGTACAGAAAAAGGCAGCTCCATGTGGGCTAGAGTGAAGGGCAAAACCGAAAACGACCTGATGAAATTACCCTTCAAGCAAGCGTTTGGGTATCGTGTGGGGGTACTGACGCCAATGCCCGGACAGAAGCATGTTTTGAAGTACTATTCTTACCTATCGTGGTTGATACCCTTGTTCAATTTCCTGTCTTCATCCTTGGTATGCAGTCTGAAAGAAGTTGCACAGTCGATGATTTACCTGGCAAAACACGGGCACCCGGAGCATGTGATTCATGTCAACGAAATAAAACTATTGGCAAAAACTCACCAAGGGGGTGCCTGATAGGTTTTATATATCAGTACTGACTAATCAGCTACGGATTGAAAAACCCTGATTTACAGGGGGCAAATTCTACCTGAAGTTTCAATAGGATTCATTATTTCCCCAGATACTTCTTCAATTCCTTTTTGTCCAATTCTTTGGCAATCAATTCCTCAGGATGGGTGGATTGGAGGTTTTCCGAAGCTTTGTCACTGAGCAGTTCTTCTTTTTCAGAACGAATCAGCACCGGGAAATTCACCCAAGTCACCCCATTGACCTCCATTTCCCAGCGACTTTGGATCATCTTGACATGATGTTGGGAAGAGTTGGCTTGAGGGGATGAATCGGCAAGGGCCTGACCGGGGATGACTGTATCTCCAACGACTACTTTGGCGGAGTTGGCTTTTAAGCCAGAAAGTCGGGTGAATGAACCGTCTTGATGGTAGATCTCCACGTAGTTTTCGGAGGAGAAGTCAGCCAATCCATCGGCAACTTTTTCCACATCCATTTTGATCTCAGAGACAATACCTTTTCTCGGGGCACAGATGCTGGCTGACTGATCAAAGAAGAACCCCACGCCGGTATAGCGCCGATTTTCAGGTAGGTTTTGATTGGCTAAAAGCGGTCTCATGCTGACAGAAATACCCTTTTCTACAGGAATCAGGTAAGGAGATTCAAATGGAATACTAGGTTGGATATCACCTTTGTAGAGCTTGGTATTGTATCTGAATCCGGTTTGGACATTTCCGTAGATCGATTGAAGCTTGACCAAGGTACTTTTGCCAGGCTTGGCCAATTTGTAGAGGAGATCGCCTTGCAAGGACTCCAGATTTTCCAATTTCACAAAATGGATCTGTACGGTGTAGGGGATTTTTGAGTCATTGAAAGAAAATAGAGTCAGGTTTCGCTCTTGGTCTTGTTCAGCGACTATTTGGACTTGACCATAAAGTATGCCTGTCAGGAAAATCCCGGTAAAAGTGAGGATAGTGGCTAGCTTATTTTTCATTTGGGCAAAATAATCACTGAAATAGAAATGGAGGTGTTTTAGTTGATAAATTTTTCTTTTGGTTTTACATGAACCCATTTTTCCAAAGTGCCTCTTTTAAATATGGCAGTATTGCGACTACCTGACTTCATGAGTTCCGCTTATTTACATTTGTTTGAAAAACATAAGTTTTGATTTGAAAATCATCAGGTTTTCCATCAATTCTTTTGCGAGCTTTGTGGCTGTTTATCTCCCACCTACCTATAAAAATATATTACAGCAATGCAATTGAAGCGAATTTGCTCACTTTTCGTTTCCATAAAGTTTTGAAAAGTGCTTGTTTGATCCTGATAAGTTTTGGTTTAGCCTATTCTTCATTTGCACAAGAAACAGGTACTTCGCGGCCTAATCATCATTTTAGCGGAACTATTACTGCTACCAACAACGGAATTTCCCTCATTCCATCCTTTAATTTGGGAAGACCGGCCGTATTCTTTGATCTGAGTATTGGAGGTGAGCGTTTGTCCTTTGATCCAATGCTTCGTTTTGGTATGGATGGCAAGCCTTGGGCCTTTGTGTTTTGGGGTAGATATAAGGTGATCAAAGACAAGCGATTTACCTTAAATGTTGGACTTCACCCAGCCTTTTTGTTTGGAGATATGAAGATCATGGTCGATGGAAAAGAGGAGTCTGTGATGCGTGCAAACCGATTTTTGGCAGGTGAGATCATGCCGACCTACAAAGTTTCCAACCGATTTAGTATTGGATTGTACTACCTCCAAGGTCACGGATTCAATCCTGTTCCTCCCAAAAATTCCAACTTCATCGCGCTTAATACCATCTTTTCCAACCTTCCTTTGGGTAAAGAAATCAAGCTGAAAATGAACCCACAGCTCTATTTCCTACGAGTAGATGAAAATACAGGGACGTATGTGACTTCCAGTTTCACGGTTACCAAGGATGATTTTCCGATTGCCTTCCAAACCCTCTTCAATCAAAAAATCAAGTCAGACGTCCCAAGTAATAATTTCCTCTGGAACCTTAGCTTGCTCTACAATTTTTCCAATAACTACAAAAGAGACTAATCAAAACCGCTATGGAAAAGCCGGAATCTTTGGAGGAGTTTTACCAGCGCAAGTTCAATTGGCTGCCTGAAGACCTGAAAAAGGACATGGGGCATTTCAATATCTTTAGATTGGAACCTTTTTGGGAGGGAAAGGTCAAGGCCATCCCTTATCGGCGACGTGATTTTTACAAAGTGATGCTGGTGAAGGGTCAGAGTCAAGTTCATTATGCAGACCGGGTCTATGAGGTCAAAAAGCAGGCTTTGTCTTTCTCCAATCCCATGGTTCCCTACAAGTGGGACAGCAATCATTCTACCCTGAAGGGTGTTTATTGTATTTTCAATCCTCAGTTTTTTGTTGATTTTCCTGACATTCAGAAGTATGAGATTTTCCAGCCTCAGGGCACTCATGTTTTTGAGTTGAAGGATGAGGAAGTATTTGCAGTTCAGCAGATTTTTGAGAGGATAGAGGCTGAATTCAAATCGGATTACAAGTATAAATATGACTTGATTCGCAACTTGATTCTGGAATTGGTGCACATCGGAATGAAACTGCAGCCTGCAGAGATTCATACAGCCCAACATGGAAATGCTGCACTGCGAATCGCTTCCATTTTCCTCGAGCTACTCGAAAGGCAGTTTCCCATCGATGAGACGCACACGCTAATTCAGTTAAGGTCTGCTTCTGATTTTGCGGATCAGCTCAACATTCACGTCAATCACCTCAATCGGGCAGTGAAGGAAATGACTGGAAAAACTACTACGCAACTCATTTCCGAGCGGTTGATCCAAGAGGCTAAAATCCTGCTCAGACAAAGTCGATGGAATGTCTCTGAAATCGCCTTTGCTTTGGGCTTTACTGAGGTCACCCACTTCAATAATTTCTTCAAAAAACAACTGGGAATGAGTCCGACGCAGTTTAGGAAGGGGAGCTAGTGGATTAGAGAATGAGGGTTTGGATAAAGACCAAATGAGTTTCATCCTTAATTTCGAGCACTGGCAAAAATCCATGCGTTTTTCACAGGACAATTCCCTAAACTAGTACCATGCTTCAAGATAGTTTCGGACGCGTACACGATTACTTGCGGATCTCCCTGACGGACAATTGTAACTTCCGATGCGCCTATTGCATGCCAGTGGAGGAAATGGAGTGGATGCCTCAGTCCAAGCTCATGAGCAAGGATGAGATCCTGAAATTGGCAGAGACATTTATCGGTTTGGGAGTAAAAAAAATCCGATTGACCGGAGGAGAACCACTGGTCAGAAAGGAGTTTCCGGAGATTCTGGAAAGGCTTTCTGCCTTCCCTGTCGAACTCACCCTCACGACCAATGGCGTCCTGATTCATAAGCATATTGAGGTGTTGAAAAAATCAGGCGTGCGCTCGGTTAATGTCAGCCTCGATACCCTCAACCGAGAAAAATTCCAAAAACTTACCCGCCGGGACCAATTGGATCAGGTGTGGGAAAATATTCTACTCCTTTTACAAGAAGGTTTTCGGGTCAAGGTCAATGCAGTGGCCCTTCACGGATTGATCGAGGATGAGATTTGTGACTTTGTGCAGCAGACGGAAAAGCTGCCGCTTCATGTTCGATTTATCGAGTTTATGCCTTTTGCAGGCAATCATTGGCAGAGCAATAAAGTAGTGACCGCCGCCCAGATGCTGGATTTAGTCAAGAACAAATTTGAAGTAGTCAAACTGGAAGACAAAAAGCACGATACTGCCAAAAAATACCAAGTGCCGGGGTTTAAAGGCACCTTTGCTTTTATCACCACCATGAGTGAGCACTTCTGTGGAGACTGCAACCGCCTCAGACTTACCGCCGACGGCAAGATCAAAAATTGCCTGTTTGGCAAGGAAGAATTGGATCTGCTTGGAGCCTTGCGTCGTGGAGAGGAAGTCGAGTCCCTGATTCGCTTGTCGGTTTCCAGAAAGCATGCTGCCTTGGGAGGTCAGTTTTCCCCGGATTACCTCAAGGCAAATCCTGATGCCATCGAAAATCGCAGCATGATTAAAATCGGAGGATGATGAATGAGTTTGTAGACGTATCCAATGCCAAAGAGCTGCTGAAAGGGCTCGCAATTTCTCCCAAAAGCCAAATCCTTCCTCTTTCCCAAACCGTGGGGAAAATTACCTCAAGTCCGGTCTTTGCCCCCATGAATGTGCCTTCCTTCGACAATTCGGGAATGGATGGGTATGCGTTTGCTTGGGAAGATCAAGGAGAAAGCCGAAAGCTGGCCCAAGTGGTGCAGGCAGGTTCGAGCCCAGATTTTACCTTGGAAAAAGGTACTGCGGTACGGATTTTCACTGGGGCACCGGTTCCCGAAGGTGCAGATACCGTGGTGCAGCAGGAATGGGTGACGGTGGTAGGTGATACAGTATATTTTGAATTAGCAAAACTGACCAGAGGATTGAACGTCCGAAAGGCTGGTTCTCAATGCCTCGAAGGAGAATTGATTTTAAACTCAGGAACCCAGATCACTCCAGGTGCGATCGGATTGTTGGCTTCTTTGGGTATTCAAGAAGCGGAGGTTTATTCATCTCCAAGCATTTCGATCATCCTCACGGGGGACGAAATCATCGAAATCGGCCAATCCTTGAAGTCGGGGCAGATCTACAATGCCAATGGTCCTGCTTTGCTCGCATACCTTAGTCAAATGGGAATCACTGAGGTGACAGTACTGAAAGTTAAGGATGAAAAATCTGAAGTCACTCGAGTGATTGGTGAAGCATTGGAAGCCTCGGATGTGGTGTTGCTGACCGGAGGGATTTCCGTTGGGGATTATGATTTTGTCAAAGGAAGTTTGGCTGAAAATGGTGTCGATCAGCTGTTTTACAAGGTGAAGCAAAAGCCTGGTAAACCTATTTTTTCAGGATTCAAGGGAGAGAAGCTAGTGTTTGCCCTGCCCGGAAATCCTGCTTCGGTACTGACTTGCTTTATCCAATATGTGAAGCCATGTCTGCTTCGATTGATGGGCAATCCATCTGCTTGGCAGACTCCAACTTATTTTCCGATCGCTTCAGATTTCAACAAAAAAGCCCCCTTGACCTTCTTCCTCAAGGCCAAATTGGAGAATGGTCGCGTGGTCATTCTTCCAGCCCAAGAATCCTTCAACCTGCTTTCCTTTGGCGTAGCAGACGGCGTGGTGGAGATTCCTCAGGAATTGGAGCATGTGGAGGAGGGTTCGATGGTAGCATTTTATCCTTGGTAAAGTGATGGAGCTTTGGGATGTATTTCTGTATTTTCTGATGCCTTTTGCGGCATTTATGTATGCTTCGGTTGGTCATGGCGGAGCGAGTAGCTACCTGATGATCTTAGCGCTGATGGGTTTTGCACCTGAGGAAATCCGTCCTTCTGCCTTGATTCTGAATATGTTTGTGTCCATGATTTCCTTTTTGAATTATCGGAAATCGGGAGTCTTTCCCACCAAGTTGTTTTTGTCGCTGATCATTTTCTCCATTCCTGCGGCCTATTTGGGCGGAAGGATTTTGTTGGATACCGGCATTTACAAGCAAGTCTTAGGCGTTCTCCTGCTTTTTCCTGTGCTGAGGTTTGCGGGAGTTTTTCCGATTTCGGAGACTTCGCGAGTGGAGCAAAAATGGTGGATGGCACCAGTATTGGGTTTTGCGATTGGCTTGCTTTCTGGCATGATTGGGATAGGAGGCGGAATTATTCTCTCGCCGATTATTCTTATGCTGGGTTGGGCAGGAGTGAAGGAAACGGCCGCCCTGAGTGCGCTTTTCATCTTTCTCAACTCGGTGGCGGGCTTTCTCGGGGCTTCGGTTTTCCATATTGAGTTTTCAACTCAACTCTGGATTTTGCTTCCGTTGACGATTGCCGGAGGGGCTTTGGGGGCGTATTTGGGAGCGAAGAAGTTTAGTCCGAAGGCCTTGAAGTACCTGTTGGCGTTTGTGTTGGCTTTTGCGGCGGTGAAGTTGATTTTAGGATAAAAATTCACCGCGGTGGCGCAGAGGACGGAGAGACAGGAATAGAGCCACAGATTCACAGATGAATAGTGCCACGCCAAAGTGAGTGTCCTCACTCACTTCAATGTTTTGTTCACCGCGGTGGCGCAGAGGAAGCAGAGACAGGAATAGAGCCACAGATTCACAGATGAATAGTGCCTCGCCGAAGTGAGTTTCCTCACTCACTTCAAAGGATGATAAATGAGGTCAAACTTTAGGCAGGAGATCATTTTATCAGTGATGATCACAGAAATCTATGGGAGAAAAAGCAGACGAACCCGTAACTTGGTATCTGAATAAAACTAACCCATGTCTAACCTAATCCACATCAAAGCCTTTGGAATGGTAGCTGAGAAAATCGGCAAAGCGTCTCTGGAACTTGAAAATCCCGGGAACACAGAAGCTTTGAAAAATCAGCTGTTTACCCAATTTCCGGTTTTGAAATCCATGAAATTTTCCCTCGCGGTAAACAAAAAGATGGTGTTGGAAGATTGTGAGTTAGGGTCTGGTGCTGAGGTGGCACTGTTACCGCCTTTTTCTGGAGGATAAGCTATGAATCGATTTGATCGTCAATACATTTTAACTGGCTTCGGGATCGATGGCCAAAAGAAACTCAGAAATGCCTCTGTGCTGATGGTAGGAGCGGGAGGCTTGGGCTGTCCAGCTTTGCTTTACTTGGCAGCAGCCGGCCTAGGAAGAATCGGAGTCATCGACGGAGACATCGTCAACGTCACCAACCTCAACCGTCAGGTACTTTTTGGGGAAAAAGACCTTGGAAAAAACAAAGCCGAGCAGGCGGTTCGTCATTTCAAGGAGAAATATTCGGACATCACTTGGGAGATTTTTCCGGAGTTTTTGACTGTTCAAAATGCGCAGGAATTGATCGCTGATTACGATTTAGTGATCGATGGCACGGATAATTTTCCCACTCGCTACCTCGTCAATGATGCCTGTCTGCTTCATGGAAAGCCTTTTGTCTTCGGTGCGATTTACCAACACGAAGGTCAGGTTTCGGTGTTTAATTTCGGGGAAAATGCCTGCAACTACCGAGACGTTCATCCAGAAATGCCGGGGCCAAATGAGATTCCCAACTGTGCAGAGACTGGCGTATTGGGCGTTTTACCCGGGATCATCGGTAACCTAATGGCCCTCGAGGCGATCAAAGTGCTCAGTGGCTATGGCGAACCTCTGAAAAACCGCATGCTCTATTTCAACAGCTTAACCTCTCAAAGCTATGAGGTGGAGTTGACTCCGAAAGGATTGACTTCCGGCCCTAATTCTTGGGAGGTCTTGGAAAATACCGATTACCAACAGGCCTGTGGTGTGGTGAAGGAAATGACTTGGAAAGAAGCCATGGGTAAAATGAATCAAAATGTGGCCTTTGTCGATGTGCGGGAGTTGGATGAGTTGCCGCCTTTAGTCTGCACCGGATTGATGAAAATCCCCATGTCCGTCTTGGAGTCTGAACTAGACAAACTCGAGGATTCTGAGCAGATTCTCATTTTCTGCCAAAGTGGAATTAGAAGTCAGAAGGCTGCCCAGATTCTTGCTGAAACCTATCCCGATAAAGTCATTTTCTCCATTAAGGGTGGAATCAACGCCTTGAAATCCTAATTGACTCATGGAAAAAGAACGCAAACCCAAAAACATCTTTGTGCATGGTCCGATTGCTCCTGAGAAAATCGCCCAATCCATCGCTAATCATGCGAGCAAAACAGACATCGGTGGGCATTCCATTTTTCTTGGTCAAATCCGTGCCGACGAAAAGCCGGAAGGGAAAGTCATCGCGATCGATTACACGGCCTACGAGGAAATGGCTTTGGAAAAGGCCTTCGAAATCCGCGAAGCAGTTTTTGCCAAGTATCCCCTGACGTGCATGCACATCTACCACAGTTTGGGTGAGATCAAAGTGGGCGAGATTTGCCTTTTTGTGTTCACTTCCTCCAAGCACCGCAAAGCGGCGATGCAAGCCTGTGATGAATTGGTCGAGCGGATCAAAGCTGAATTGCCGATATGGGGCAAAGAGATTTTAGATACCGAGGGACATGTTTGGAAGGTAAACACCTAGTATCCAAGGATTTTATTTTTTACCTTTTTCCCAAAATTTTTAAGATATGTTTGACAGGTTTAACCTAGGATTGTTGGATTTATTGACCATTCTTTTGCCGGGTGGTTTGATGGTGGGGCTCGCGTGGAAAGCTGGATTGATTTCAGAATGGCAGTTTTTTGAAAATCCCAATTTGCCCGAATGGGTAATAGGTGCTGCCTTTGCAGCCTCTGCCTATGTCATAGGCCACTTTGTGTATTTGGTCTCCAGTTACCTTGACGATCTGGTTTTTGCAAAAATCAAAGAAATCTGGTGGCCAAAAAATTCGCTTTTTACCCAAGCTAATGGGATCCGATCCCAAAAAATCCAGCAGGTCAGCACCAAAGATTTTAACAATTTCAAATATGCTTTAGGGTACCTTCTTCAGCACAGTGGGGCTTTATACTTTGTGGTGGAGCGCTTGATGGCTGAGTCAAAGTTTTTTCGCAGCTTCTGTGTGGTGTTATTTCTTGCCGCAGGTTCAGCATTTTATTCGGGTAATTGGCAAGAAGGACTAGTCGAGTTGGTATTTATGGGTTTCTCCATGGTACGCTACCTTTCCCAACGGGCCAAGTCTATCGATGTGGCTTACCAATACCTGATTCTTTTGCACGAGGAGGACCTTGAAAAATACCAGCCTTTGGAAGAGGGGGCTTCTCCAATTAAAAAATCCACTCAAGAAAATCTCTTGCTCAAGCTGCTTAAAAGTCTCCGCCACCTGATCAGGTCAAAGTCTTGATCAACTGTTCGTACTGGTAGAGACAAGGGAACGCCTGAAGGTCTTTTCGAATCTCCGCAACCATACTTCCTGTCGTGTCGGAGGGATTGGTAAATCCTGTAGCATGCATGCAAACACAGCCTATGATGGCTTTTTTGGGTTGAAAATCTCCTCAATCATGCCGCTTCAAGGCTTGGAAAAAATCTTCCAAACCGGGCTTATTGAAGTTTTTCTTTCATTTTATCCACTTGAGTAACTCTTGGCTACCGCCTTCAGGCCAAGTCTGTCCTCCACCAATGTAGATCGTTCCATTTACTACAAATGAGAACCCATCTTTTCTTTCTCTAAATCCAACAAAACCAGCTTTAGTCCAAGTTTCCGTTACTGGATCAAATTCCAAAAGGTTATCCTCACCTACTACGTTACCAAGAGCAGAATATCCTTTTCCTTCAAATTGGAAGGCAGTTGTTCCATTTCTGGCTCCCGGCATAGGGGGGGATTTACTCCAGACTTTGGAGGAGGCATTATACTTGAATACCTCAAAGTCTCCGGTGCTTGTCGCTCCGTCAAACACGTAGACGTTACTTCCGAAAACTAATGTTTTTACATTGCCTCTCGGATTGAAAAATGGATCTTCGAGCTTTTCCCAAGTATCTTTTGATGGATCGTAGCTGTAAAGATCTCTCGAATCGATTCCTGCAAGGTCATTGTTTTTACCAGGACCCACGTATATTTTTCCATTGACACTGAACATTAGCGGTCTGTCTCTAATCGCTCCAGGAAAATCTGCACGTTTTGTCCATGTATTAGAAATAGGATCATACTCCCAAAAATCATAGTCTCCTTCTCTGGTGTAAATGAATAATTTGTCGGAAGTCTGTGCTAAGGCCAATCCTCTGAAGAAAATAAAAGGAGTAGGTATTCTTGTCCAGGTGATGTTGGAATCATTAAATCGGTAGATGTAGGTTTTGGGATCATTCAAATCCAAGTCTCTCGCAAGAACATATGCCGTGTTGTTGAAAACAAATGTTCCTTTGTCACCAAAATAGTAAAAAGGCAAGTTGTCTGAGATCATTAGCCATCCATCCGCAATCTTGATGGGCAAATTACCCTCCACCTTTACACCTGCTACGGTGACTGAAAGTTTACCTTCTCCGGTAGGATAGGGGACATCGGGCATTTTAAATTTTAGAAATGTGGAATTTCCATCTGTCACTTGGGCTTCATATCCGTTGACTGATACCTTATTCAAATAGTATTCAGAGTTGAAATTTTCGCCTTTGATTTCCAATTCTTGCCCCACTTTCGCTATCAAAGGATAGCTGTTGATTTTAGGTTCAGCAAGCTTCACTTTTATCTGCTGCTTCACCACTTGTAATTGGGCATTGACTTGAATCTCAAGTTCCCCTGAACCCACTTCATCAGGAATTTTTACTTTCAAAGTTTCTCTTGTGCTTTCGATGATTTCAGCTCTTTTTCCACCCAGAAAAACTTCATTTTTTTCTTTTCTACGGTCAAAATGATTACCCTTCAAGGTGATAATATCTCCAACCTTGGGTGAGTTTGGAATCACTTCTTCGACAATCGGTGTGGCTAGGCTATAAGGGATTTTAGCCTCTGGTCCATCAAAGTAGACAATTCGAATGGTGAATTCAGGCTTTTTGAGATCGTCAGGAAGCAAGATTTCTACTAAGGTTTCCTTAGGAGAATAGTAAAATGATGGCAAATCGTCGAAAAATACCTTAATAAAGCCAGCATCATTACCAAATCGCTCCCCATAAACCTTGATGTACTCATCCAAGTGACCCTTGGTAGGCTCGACACGTTCAATGCTTGGTAGCAAGCCACCCTGGGACACGAAAGAGATCGCTTTTCCAAAACTTCTAGAGTCCCGAGTTTGTATAAATGCTTTGAAAAAGTAGGTTTTCCCTTTCAAAATATTCTGAACGACCTTCTTTTCAAATTTTCCATTAGCAGATGGCCTTCCCAAATCGATAAAGTCCGAATTGGCCTCCCAATCGGATGTGTCCCTGGCTACATAAAATCCATGCTGTAACACCTCATCAAACCGGGTTAGTTCTCCTGTTACGATTACCCCTCCTTCTGAGAGGACCTTTGCAGAAATGGATTTAACACTTGAAACTCCGGATAGCGGATCTTCTTTTTCTTTACAGGCCCAAACGAACAAAGCGATACTCAAAAGAGCTAAAAGAGGAGAGAGGTGAATTCTCATAAGACTAGTTTAGTTTTTAAATATCATTTATTTGTTCGATTCCTTCAAACCGTCTATTGAGAAATATTTGATTGAATTAAGTCTATAGAAATTCAATTTGATTTTTGATCTAGTGTATTACCGACTGGTAAAAAAATTAGGCAAGCCAAGGTCATTCAATTTCAAATGATCGAATGACCTCTAGATAGTCATTTAAACACTTGTCCATAAATAAAGAGAGCTTCTGCTTATCAGGATTTCCTTTGAGTAGATTCTCGTTTTCGACAATCAAGTTGCTTTGAAGATGATCAAGTCTATATTTCCATTTGGGCTGCAAAACGGGGTAGTTTTTTGAAATTCCTTGCTGAATTTTATTAACTCTCCACCAGAGACTTTGATCAGGATGGGCTGTGGGAGAAAAAAGATCATGATTCCAATCAATTCCAAAATAAAAAGGAAGGTATAAACTCATGCAAGGATGAGAAGAACCTGTCAGCCAAATCGTGGATTGTCCATCTTTTCGGATCTCCGCTACCATACTTCCGGTCGTGTCGGAGGGATTGGTAAATCCTGTAGCGTGCATGCAAATACAGCCTGTGGTGGCTTTTTTGGGATGAAAATCTTCTCGATCATGCTGCCTCAAGGCTTGGAAAAAGTCTTCCACACCGGGCTTGTTCCTTTTTTCCAAAAAGCTTAGGGTACATGCCTGCCGTTGTTTTGATTTTCCTGCAGTGGTATAGAGTACGTCTGAAAAATTACCTCTGAAACTTCTGTTTGAACCCGAAAACAAGTGTTGAATATTCCTTGGTTCTTTTTCAAAATGAGCTTCCAAATAGTTTTCCTCGATAGTTAGGCCGTTGGAGATGCTTCCTATTGAATCCACCGCCCTACAAGCCCAGGATTTTCCGGCTGTTTCCAAAATTAAAGCCTCCTGAGTATCGGCAATCAAGAAGCTGTTGTGGTAGTAAAAATTGGTGTTCTGATAGCCACCACAGGCATTTTGACCATAGGTTTGGAGTAAGTCGATGATGACATGAAGCGCTTCTTTGGCTGTTTTGCCACGCTCCAGTCCAAGTCTGAGGAGATCCATTCCTGTGAGTCCAACCTGCTTTTTGTCAAACTTGACATTGGTAAATACGGCCTCATTTCCGATCACGGTTCCATGCTCATTGGCGCCCATTTCGGCTCCCCACATTTGGAAGGGCTTGGATAGGATCACTTCGTAGGTCAATTCCACCTGAGGAATACTGATATAAGTGCATTGGAGCTGTGATTCTTGGTGATTCGTTTGTGGCACATGGACGATGGCCTGAGCTTCCAAGGGTTCCCGATCGGAGTTTTTCCCCAGAATCAGACTACCTGATTTGGTCACATGAGGTAGAGCTACCAGCGTATCACACATCGGATCAAAAATTAAGTGCCCAAATTCCTGCTTTTTCAGCGGGCTTGATTTCCAGTAATTTCCCTTCCGAAATCACAAATGGTTGACCGTCGGTACCCAAGTCCCACAGCTCTCCCCTCAAGTAGACATTCATCCCGTATGCAGCAGCCGTCTTTCCGATTTGTCCTGGCAAGGCATATTTTTCCCAAGCAGCCTGCTCAGTGATTTTCCCGATATCTGAAAGGTCCGTTCCTAGAGGTTCCTCGTAGCCACTGTAGCCTTGCCAAAGCTTATCCATGGTGTTTTCGCCTGTGCAGTAGGAGGGAACAAGGATGAGTTCTGCCTGATTCCGTTTGGCATTTTGGTAGGCTTCCGCGTACCAACTGTCAGCGCAGACCAATACGGAGGTTTTTCCAATTGGGAGTTCAAAAACCGGTACCTCACTAGCGCTTGCAGCAGTCAGAAAATCCTGTTCTGATTCAATTGGAAAGGCTTTAAGGATAGGTTTTCCAATGATTTTTCCATCCGGACCAAATACAAAACTGGCATTGAATAAGCGGCCAGTCGGATCAATTTCAAGTTCCCCGTTGATCACACGTGGCTCAGGCAAAATGATGGAACCTGCCACAATGGTGATTTTAAATTCCTTCGCCAATTCGCTGAAAGTTTGGAAATAGCTTTTGGCCATTTTCCTGGATTTCATTCTGAAAATGGCAGCTGCAGCTTTGTCTTTTTCTTGGTGGTGCTGGAAATAAAAAATCCCAAACTCAAACAAATTGCTGGTCACCATCAGCGTCATTGCACCAGTCAATGTTTTTTCCGCTGCGATGGTTTGCTTTTCACCTTGCAAGACCAGCCAAGTGCCAAGGTATTCCGGGAAAAGCACCACAGATTTTGTGTTTAAGTAACCCTTTGCCCTTGCCTCGCTTAGGTAGAGGTTGAGTTTTTCTTTGAAAGTAGATTGGTAGAAATAGTCTTTCACCTCCATGTAGGGTTGAATTCCGATCAATCGGCGATCCGAACTGTCATTGGTAGAAATTTTTTGCACTACCGAGAGGTGGGATTGGGGAATGGGATAAGGCTGATTTCGGCCGGAATAGGCCCAAACCAGCCAGCAGAACAGTAGGAAAATCAAGAAACTGATCAGCTTTTTAATCATTTCTCAAACTGTTAATGATCTCTGATGCGGCACTTTCCCCTGCAAGAACGGCACCCTCGATATAGCCATGCCACCTGGTAGCTGCCTCTGTTCCTGCGAAATAAAAAGGAGGTATAGATTGCCGATAGCTGTCTTGGAAAGTTGTCCAAGCATCCACTTTCATCAGTCCCGCATAGCAGCCTTTGGACCAGGTTTCATCCGTCATGGTGAATTCTTCATACGCCAGAGCTTCTTTCGCTTTCTCTCCAAAATATCGGGTCAACACGGCTGTCATCTCCTCTTTTCGTGCCGCTTTTGTCTTGGCAAAAAATCGATCGGCTCTGCTGCCCACGACGAATCCCATTAGGATACCTTTTTCTGCACCTGCCGGAGAGCAATCGTAGAAAGCCTGAAAGGGTGTTTTGTTATCCGAAACAGACTGGCCTGAATAGCCCAGTTCCCTCCAAAATGGCTTGTCATAAATCATAAAACACTTGGCAACTCTACCCATTGGATAGTTTTGGAGCAGGTTAGTTTTTGCCTCCGGCAAAGCAGGAGAAAATTCAATCTGTGCCAACAAAGGTGGAGGTACCGCCAAGATGACTTTGGAAGCTGAGATGGAAAAACCTTCACCGAGGATCTTTACCCCATTTTCTGAATAGTGAATTTGCTGGACTGGGGATTGAAAGAGGATTTGGTTCAAAAAGGGTTTGGCCATCGCCTCAACCAAGGTCTGCATGCCTCCTTTGATTCGATCTTGTTGGGCACCGCCTTTGACATTGATGAGGCATTCTAGAGAAGTGCCTGATCGGATGTAGAAAAGGGCGTGTAGGAGCGAGATTTCATGGGGATCACAGGCAAAAATCGTCTCGCATCCCAGTCGAATGACTTGGTAGCAAGCTTTCGTTTTGGAGTTTGCTTGGAGGAAATGGTCGAGGTTTTGGGAATCGAACTCGGCGGCTTTGGGATGGCTCCAAGGAGCCTTTGGGTCGATCTGACGGGCAAGTTTTTCCAGTTTTCGGATCAACCAATCGAGGTTGAGCAGAGAAAAAAGGTCCAGCTTAGGAATCGTGCCTCGGTAAGTTTTTAGCTTGGTTCCAAGGTCGAGGATGTTTTTGCCCTGATTGTAGGTTTCAAAGTAGGTCAGGCCGTGTTCTTTGCACAGTTCGTACATGCGATCTTGGGTAGGGCCAATCCACTGCCCTCCAAAATCCAGGTAATATCCTTGCTCAAATTGTTTGGTGTAAACTCTACCTCCTAATCGCTCCCGCGCTTCTAACACCAAAAAGGAAACTCCTGCTTGATGTAGCTTTTTAGCTGCGGCAATTCCAGAAAAGCCTCCGCCAATGATGGCTACAGATACCGAATGCTCACTCATGTCTGGAAGGTAATTAAATTTTCAACTCGCAAAGGTAGACCTGTGATAAATGCTGATTAGAACTCCATTTCCATGCTTTCTCCTTTTTTGAGAAAGAGTTCGATCTCAGACCCGTCGGCCAAAATCACCGCTTTCTTACCAGGAAGAGAAGTGATTTTAAGGGTTTTGAGCGTGCCGTTTTCCCAAGAGAAATCAAGCGAAAAACCACCTCTAGCCTTCAATCCGGACACTTTTCCTGATTGCCAAGCTTTCGGCAGGGCAGGCAAGAGTCGAATGATTCCCTCTTCGTGGGATTGAAGGAGCATTTCCGCTACCCCTGCCGTGTAGCCAAAATTCCCGTCGATCTGAAAGGGAGGATGGGCATCGAATAAGTTGGGGTAAAGGGATTGGGAAATGAGTTTTTGGATGTGGCTGTGGGTCATTTCTCCATCCATCAAGCGTGCAGAAAAATTAATCAACCACGCTCTGGACCATCCTGTGCCTGCACCTCCATGATCAAGGCGGTACTGAAGGGTCTTTTTCACGGCCCCGAAGTAGTCAGGAGTTTGGCTAAGGGTGATGGCATTTCCGGGATGAAAGGCATACAGATGAGACATGTGACGATGGCCTTTTTCAGGTTCGTCGTAAGGTCGATCCCATTCCAAAATCCTTCCATCTTGGCCTATCACTACTCCGGGGCGAAGGGCTTGCAGTTGATATTGTAGTGTGGCTTTTAGTGGGGAATTTTGTTCGAGGATCTTAGCCGTTTGGAGGTAAATCGTATAAATATCCTCGATCAATTGCTGGTCCATGGCTGCGCCGAGTGTGGAAGCAGCTTTGATACTTTTTTCGTTGATAAACTGATTTTCAGGAGAGGTCGAGGGTGCGGATACGAGCTTTCCGTCTCTCGGATCGGTAATCAGCCAGTCTGAATAAAACTGTGCGATCTGCTCAAAGGCTGGAAAGGCCCTTTCCCTGAGGAATTTTTCATCACCTGTGAATAGATAATGCTCCCAATAATGCCTGCCCAGCCAGGCACCTGCCCCGATCCAACTTCCCCAATAGGCTGTGGCGGCTTGGAGAAAGGGAATTTTCCAGAGGTCGGTCGTGTGAGGTAGCATGGCCCCTCGCATGCCGAAATTAGTTGTGGCGGCCTTTTTTCCATTCTCGATCAACCCGTCCACAAAGTCGAAAAGTGGAAGGTGAAGTTCGCTTAGTCCCGTGACCTCCGCAGGCCAATAGTTCATCTGTAGGTTGATGTTCAGATGGTAATCGGCATTCCAAGGCGCTGCGATGTGCTGATTCCAGAGTCCTTGCAGGTTGGCAGGATTGGTGCCGGGACGGGAAGAGGAGATGAGTAAGTACCTCCCAAAATCGAATAGCAACTTTTCCAGGTGAAGGTCAACCTGTCCGTTTTTTACAAGGGCGATTCGTTGATCGGTGGGAGTGAGGTCTTCACTTTCAGTTCCTAGGCTTAGGCTCGTTCTGTTAAACCAACTTTGATATTCGCGTTCGTGGGCCGAAATCAGCTCCCCCCAACTTTTGAAAGAGATCTTTTCCAGCTGTGATTCTGCGACTTGTTCAAAGTCCTTGTGGTAAAAAGAAGTTGCGGTGACGAGTTTCAGGTAGATCGTATTTGCGCCCGTGATTTCAAGTCCATCTTCTGAGGATTTGACTTGACCATCTGAGCTTTGGGCGGAAAGGAGGGTGCGGAATTTTACTCCCTCGGTTATTGGAAAAGGTTTGGAGTCAATCTGTCCACTTCTTTGGGTGACCATTCCTTTCATTTCCAGCAGTTGTGGGTGAAGGGCTTTGGTTTCCGCGGTTGGGAACCCTTGATCCGCAGGCCGATCTAGCCTGATTTTCCCATTAAATCCTCTAGGATGATCTGTCGAAAGCTGGATAATAATAGCCTGATCAGGCGCTGAGACGAAGACTTGCTGTCTGACTTGGTACCCTTCGCTACTAAAGGAAACATCTGAAACTGCTCGTTCTAAATCAAGTGATCGTTTGTACTCTGTTACTTCCTTCCAATCAAAATCCAGCCACAAGTCACCCAGCGTCTGATGCGATCGGGTAAGGCCTTTTCTGGAAAATTTCAGGACCATCAGGGAATCCGCTTTGTGATGATCTCCGTCAATCAGGTATTTTCTGATTTGAGCCAAGTCTTCGGGTCTGCCTTCAGCCAGTTCCCAATCGTCAGGGCCTCCCGGCCAAAGTGAATCTTCATTGAGTTGGATACGGTCCTGGTTGGTTTTGCCAAAAACCATCGCTCCCAATCTGCCATTACCTAATGGAAGTGCTTCTTCCCATTTTTCGGCGGGTGATTGATACCAAAGGATGGGCTTTTGAGCTTGGGTTGAAAAAATGCGGCAAATCACCCAACAGCAGGTCAGGGCTAGATTTTTCATAGGTCACTTGGGTTGATGGCACAGGATACTGCTTTTTCTTAAACCCAACAATCAAAAAGTGGAAAAGTCTGGTGAAAAATGCTTTCAAGCGAATCCAGTTTTGGGGTATACCATTAAGGAATTGAGGAAATTAGGAATCCGATTCAACCATGTTTTTTCTCTGGTTCTTATCGGGGGAACCTTAGATCATTATTCTTAATTCTCTTAATTTCTTAATGTTGAAAAATCCATTTCAATTATTGACTTACCAAGAATTTCCGAAACTCGTCCGTGTTGAAATTGCTCATTCCCTGCTGGTAGAAGACGATTTTGCCTTCTTTATTGACCACCAAGGTGGTGGGAATAGATTCGCTTTGCAGGCTTTGGTTGAGTCCATAGCTGGCGTGAACCACCGGAAAACTCCAGGTTTTTCCTTCCATAAAGCCCTGACTTTTTCGAATATCCTTGTCCAATCCGATCATCAGGAATTCCAGGTTGGGTGTGTCTTTGACGGATTTATAGAGTTCGGAGATATGAGGCATTTCGGCTCGGCAAGGCCCGCACCAAGAAGCCCAAAGGTTGATGAACACGGTCTTTCCTCGGTAATCCTGCAAGTCCACCACATTTCCCTCAAAGTCCTTGAACTGACCTCGGTAATCAAACTTTTGATCCGTCAAGTCAGGAATTTCCAACTTGGGTTTGATCAGTCCAGTGGAAAGTAAGACCGATTGAATCCCTCCCTGAATCACAGGAAGCAATCCCGTGAAATAGAGAAATGCAAAGACGGCCAAAATTAGACCCCAAGACTTAACTTCTTTTTTCCAATCCATAATACGAATTACGATGCTTCGACTACGCTCAGCACAAGTTTTAGAATTACGACACCTTGAGGATCTTTATTCATCATTCAGGTACCTCAAGCTTATTTCGATTTTAACGATCCTTCGATTTTTAACGGCAAATGTTTTACGGCATTGAGTGGACCTTTAAAGATCACCTAAGTTTAATTTTGAAAACCTCGAAATCCGAAATCCCATATCCGAAATTCGATCAAATTTTCAATCTTCAATTTTACAATCTTTAAATCAGTCCCTTAGTGACCTACCGCACATTTTGACTTTTTGGCATCAAAACCAACCTTATCTTGCGGACTCATTTTCGCAGAAAATTCACCTTGAATATGACTTACGAAAGTAAAATTGCTTCCGAACTTGGTGTTAAACCCCATCAGGTTCAGGCTACTATAGACCTCTTGGATGGAGGTGCGACAGTCCCGTTTATTTCCCGATATCGAAAAGAAGCCACAGGCACGCTGGATGAAGTGCAGGTCGCTACCATCAGAGACCGGCTCGAGCAATTGCGCGAATTGGACAAGCGACGAGAAGCAATCCTGAAGTCCATCGAGGAGCAGGGTAAACTGACTCTCGAACTCAAAAAAGCTATTGATGCAGCGGAGACCATGGCCAAGCTGGAGGATATTTATCTTCCCTATAAGCCAAAGCGTCGAACCAAAGCGACCATTGCCAGGGAAAAGGGTTTGGAACCTTTGGCCGAGCGGATTTTTGCGCAAACTTCGATTGACCTTGAGGCAGAAGCTGAAAAGTACCTCAGCGAAGAAAAAGAAGTGAAATCTATTGAGGAAGCGCTTCAAGGAGCAAGGGACATCATCGCCGAGTGGGTCAATGAAAATGCCCAAGTCCGTGAAAAAATGCGAAAGCTTTTCCTCGAAGAGGGCGTATTTATCTCCAAAGTCATACCTGGAAAGGAAGCCGAAGCCATCAAATACAAGGATTATTTCGAATGGTCCGAACCGATTAAAACTGCTCCATCCCATCGGGTATTGGCCATGCGAAGAGGGGAAAAGGAGCTGTTTCTCATGCTGGATTCCTGTCCGGAAGAGAGTGCTGCGATTGCAGTGATGGAACAACAGATTTTGGAAAATGCCGCCAATTCATCGGTTGATCAGGTAAAATTGGCCATCAAAGATTGCTATAAGCGATTGTTGAAGCCAAGCATGGAGACGGAAGTTCGACTGCTGACCAAGAAGAAAGCGGATGAGGAGGCCATCAAAGTTTTTGCAGAGAACCTCCGTCAACTGCTGCTCGGGGCTCCATTGGGTGAAAAGTCAGTGATGGCAATTGACCCGGGTTTCCGTACGGGGTGCAAATTGGTTTGCCTTGGTCCTCAGGGGCAACTGTTGCATTATGAGGCGATTTTCCCTCATGAACCTCAGCGACAGACAGCCGCAGCTGGGTTGACGGTGCGAGGCTTGGTGGAGAAGTTCAGCGTGCAGGCAATTGCCATCGGTAATGGTACGGCGGGTCGTGAGACGGAGACTTTTGTTAAATCACTTGGCCTTCCCAAGTCAGTTATCGTGACCATGGTTAATGAGTCTGGTGCATCGATTTATTCAGCTTCCGAGGTGGCTAGAAATGAATTTCCAGAATTGGATTTGACGGTGAGAGGCGCTGTTTCCATTGGACGACGTTTGATGGATCCTTTGGCGGAACTGGTGAAAATCGATCCCAAGTCGATCGGTGTGGGGCAATACCAGCACGATGTGGATCAAAATGCACTGAAGAATGCCCTAGACGATACCGTAATGTCTGCGGTAAACGGAGTAGGGGTCGAAGTCAATACAGCTTCAAAAGAACTCTTGACCTATGTTTCAGGATTAGGGCCAGTTTTGGCTCAAAATATTGTGGATTTCCGAAAGGAAAATGGTCCGTTTTCCAGTCGGGCTCAGCTGAAAAAAGTGCCTCGATTAGGAGAAAAAGCCTTTGAGCAAGCGGCTGGATTCTTAAGAATCCGCAATGCCAAGCATCCGCTTGACCGCTCTGCGGTTCACCCAGAGCGCTATGAATTGGTGGAGAAAATGGCTCAGGATCTAAGAACTTCCGTGCAGGAATTGATGAGTTCGGAGGAATTGCGGCAGCGGATTGTCTTGAAAAATTACGTTTCCGTGACCGTCGGCTTACCGACATTGCAAGATATTGTGGAAGAATTGGCCAAGCCTGGAAGAGATCCCCGAGAGAGTTTTGAGGTCTTTCAGTTCCAGGATGGGGTCAACTCTATGGCTGACCTGAGGGTAGGGATGAAGCTACCCGGGATCGTGACGAATATTACGGCCTTTGGAGCCTTTGTGGATATCGGCGTGCATCAGGATGGATTGGTGCACCTAAGCCATTTGGCAGACCGATTTGTGAAAGATCCGAATGAGGTCGTCAGCGTAGCTCAGAAAGTTCAGGTGACGGTAATGGAAGTAGATGCGGCACGAAAGCGAATCGGCCTTAGCATGAAATCAGACCCTTTTGCGGAGCGGGGAAAAAAGCCGGAAAAGACTCAGTCTCGACCTGAGCCCAAGCAAGAGGAAGGTTCTATGTCCGACAAACTGGCCTTGCTTAAAGCACAATTTGGGAAAAGGTAAATAGAAGAATATCAGAAAAAGATTTGAAACCACTTTCAATTTTTGGAAGTGGTTTCGTTTTAGGTGACAGGTTACACAAGACCATTACGCACTTTGTTTCTAATATCCTGCGCTACATATACAAAAGATTAGTAATACTTCGTAGGTATTGTGATTTTGATTAACTAGGATCTGAATTAGTTAAGCCAACAAGAAATTATATAGTAGAGTAAAGAGTAATAGAAAAGTTGTGTCACCCACTTGTTTTCGATTTGTTTGTTTGTAACAAAAAAGCCTGCTTTTAGAGCAGGCTTTTTTAATGCTATAATCATCGAAGGACTACTGTTTTTTATTCTGTAGGATAGTAAGAAAGTCCTTGTAAAATCCTCTTCTGATGGGGATAATTTGGTTGTTGATATTACACTCTTTGGAGTTAAGATCTTTTACTCTGCTCAGGTTGACTACGTAAGATTTGTGGATTCTCAGGAATTTTTCCGGATTGAGTTTTGGTAGGAAAGTCTTCAGCAATTCACGGATCAAGAATATTTTATTGTCTGTGAAAATCCTCAAATACAGGCCTTCAGCTTTGACATACTGGATGTCGTTTTCATCGAGGAGAATAATTTTTCCTTTGTCACGAATCGGTAAAAGGTTTCTTTTTTGCCCTCCTTTAGCTGTTTCTTCAGGTTTTTCTAGCTTTTTGGAAATCAAATAAAGGGTTGATTCCAAAGACTTTAGGCTGAATGGCTTTAGCAAATAGCCATCATAGAGGGTGTCGGAGATTTTGTCCAAGACACTTTTTCCTGATAGGGCTGTGGTGAAAAGAATACCGCACTTGGGGAATTTTTCCCTGATTACAGCAGCGATATCTATTCCTTTGACATTGCCCTTGAGCATGATATCTACCAAGAATAGGTCAATGTCATTTTTGGCTATAAAATCAGGAACGTCCTCCGCTGTTGGGATAATCCCAACTACATCGTATCCATGCTGTATCAAATATTCCGAAATGTTCTCCGCGAGATCAATTTCGTCCTCAATTATCAAGACTTTTAGGCTCATGGCTAAATTTGTATCTTTTTATTAGTATGATCACTAATCAATGAAATGATCTGAATAAAAATATATACAATCTGTTATTTTACCATTTTTTAGCCATATATATTTACATTTTTTACAATTCATAAAAAATGAGCGATAAAACGCATTTAAGTGTAAAAATTTTATCAGCAATTGGTGAGTCTTACGCCCTGATGGAGGGGTCAAAGAACCTCAAAAAAGCAATCAATCGAATATTGCCAAAGCTTGGTGAGGCCTCTTCAGTAGACAGAGTCTATGTGTTTCGAAATTACTACAATGCTGACCGGGAATTTTGCCTCACCTACCTCGATGAATGGTGCCGTGAGGGCATCAGTGTGCAGATGGACAATGAGAATCTCTTTGAAGTACCTTGGAGTATTTTTCCTGAACTCGAACAAGATCTGAGGGCCAATAAGGTTAAAAATGAATTGGTAAGTGATTCTCCCAATGAGGTTTTCAAAGAAGTTATGACTCAGCAGGAGATCGTAGCCTACCTTTTTATACCTATTTTGGTTCATAATGAATTTTGGGGTTTTATGGGTTTTGATAATTGTACCCGTGAAGAGTTGTTTGCCCCTGAGCAAGTGAGTGCCTTACATGCTTTTGCTACTACTCTTGGAAACTTGATTTTTGCAAAAAGGAGCTATAAAAAGGCCTTGAAAAATGAGCGTAAGTACCGACAGATCATTTCCAATATTCAGGATATCGTATTTAAGCTCAATGAAAAGCTTGAAATAACTTATCTGAATGGGGCTTGGTCAAAAATGACTGACCGCGACATTCACGAGTGCGTTGGACTTCCGATAGTCCAGTTTCTGGAATCTGAAGGCGCTCAAAAACTAAAAAGTAGAATCGAATCCCTGGAATCTACCGGGGAAAAAAGCTGCTCCGTCAGGACAGCTTTTATCAAGCCTGACGGTTCGCTTTACTACATTAGAATCAATGTAAAGCGAATTCTGAAAGATGTCAGATCGGAGTATTTTGGCACCATCAATGACATTCATCAAGGACAGCTCAACTTCAACTTGCTTAAAGAAAGTGAATCCAAGTTAAAGTCCTTGTTTGAGACAGTGGAGGATGTCCTCTATTCCTTGGATGCGGAAACTGGCCGGCTTTTGATTATTTCCGATAAGATTGAGCGCTTTGGATTCAAAAAAGAACAGTTTTTAGAGGACTCTGATTTTTGGACGAGGCAGATCGTGGAGGAGGATCGAGATTCAGTCACAAAAACATACAATGAATTTGTGAAGCAAAGGCTCCCTTATTTTGAAATGGAGTACCGAGTAAAGACTCCTTCCGGAAGAATTATTTGGATTTTTGACCGGTCGGGTATTGAGTACGATTCCAATAAAAATGCAGTTCGAATCCACGGACGGATGTCCGACATCACGGAGCAGAAAAACAAAGAAATCCAACTCGAACAGACTGAAAATCGATTTCGAATCATCACAGAAAACCTTCCATTTCCTTTTATTCTGAGTGTGGAAGAAGATTTCAAATTGATCTATTACAATTTTTCTTTCCATGAAAACTTCCAAGTCAGAAGCGGAGAGCGTGCAGCATTTGGGAGTACCTGGATTGAGCAGTTGGTGCCGGAAGAATATCAGGAGGGCTTTGAGAAGTTTTTGAGATCCAACTCCAATTTTTCCAACCACGAGATTCTACTTCACACCAAGGAAGGACTTCAGTGGTACAGCATCAGCAGTCAATCCATCCCTTATAAAATGGGAACTGCCAGAGCGATTGTATTTTATAACATCAACAAGCGAAAGCTCAGTGAGCTGGAATTGATCCGAATGAATGACGTGATCCAAGCGATCAATCAGACGCAGGTCGATTTCTCAATGGACGACGAAATCCAAGATACGTTCTACATGCTGTTGGAGAGCTTGATCGGATTTACAGACAGTTCTTTTGGATTCTTGGGAGAAGTGCTTTTTGATGAGAATGGCAATCCTTACCTGAAGTCCAATGCGATCAGTAACATCGCTTGGAATGATGAAGTAGAGGCCTATTACCAGCGAAATTTCAGAGTAGGAATGGAGTTTCGAAACCTTGATTCGCTTTTTGGTTGGGTGATGGTGAATAGAGAAACCATGATCTCCAATGAAGTGGAAAAAGATCCAAGAAGAAGCCCTCATGCTACTCCAGAAGGTCATCCGCCTCTTCTCCGCTTTTTGGGAATCCCTATTTTTAAAGGAGACCGATTTGTGGGGATGGTCGGTCTGGCAAACAAAGAAAAGCCATATACCCAAGAGGATGTGGATTTCTTGAAGCCTTTCCTTTCCAGCTATGCCAACCTGATCGCTTCGCTAAATGTCAATAGGGAAAAACGCAAAGCCGAATTGCTTCAAAAGGAGTCGGAAAGTCTTTACCGTTTGCTTTCAGAAAATATCGATGACATCGTCACGCTCCATGATTTGGGAATGAAGACCATTTATGCTTCTCCATCACTGGAAAAAGTGACTGGCTTTAAAGCTGAGGAATTTATAGGTAAGGATCTTTTTGAGTTTTTCAATTTTGAACCCAATGATGAATCTGATTTTACCAAATTCCCACGATTTGTAATTCCGATCAAGCACGGAGTAAATGGAAGGGAAATTAAGCTTGAAATGCTTTGGAAACCCATTTACACCGAAAATGGAGAGCTTTCCTCTTTCTTAGCAGCCTCCCGAGATGTGACAGATCGGGAATTGGTTTTGGCGGAATTGAAGCGAACGCTCGAAAAGGAGATCGAACTCAATCAGCTCAAATCCAAGTTTATCACCATGACTTCTCATGAGTTGAGGACTCCGTTGGCCACGATCCAGAGCTCGGCAGACTTGATGGAAATCATCACCGAGGCAGTCCAAGAACCCAAGGCCCACGAAGGTTTGGTCAAGCAGATTCGTAAAATCCACGTCCAGCTCAGTCGATTGACTCAGATCATCTCCGATGTGGTATTGTTTGAAAGAAACAATGAAGGCAAACTGGAATTCAATCAGACGGAAGTAGACCTTAAGGCTGTGATCATTCAGTTGGTTTATAATCAGTTTGCCTTAAGTGAAAATGAAACCAAAGTCGGACTTGAATTGGGCGAACATCCCATCATGATCCACTCAGACCCTAATCTACTTTTTCATGTGATTAGAAATCTGATCGAAAATGCACTGAAATATACCCCTGAAGGAAAGCCTAAGCCTGTATTGAAAATTGCTCAGAACAAAAACTTTGTTCAGATCATGATGGTGGACCATGGAATAGGGATTCCCAAAGAAGAATTCAAGTTTGTTTTCGACACCTTCTTTCGAGCATCCAATGTAAAGAATATCAAGGGCACCGGGCTTGGATTGAGCATAGTTCATGATTTGGTGAAAAAACTTGGTGGCAAACTCACCTTTACCAGTGAGGAAAATAAAGGATCAGTATTTACAGTAACCTTACCTTATGAAAGAAACTATCTTATTGATTGAGGACGAGATAGAGCTCCAACAGAACCTGAAGGAGATCCTCGAGTACAATGGATTTGCATTGCTTACCGCTGATAATGGCCTTGAGGGGCTTAAAAAACTTGAGTCCAACGCGGTAGATTTAATCATCTGTGATATCATGATGCCGGTGATGGATGGTTATCAATGCATCAAAGAGGTGAAGAGCATAGGTCGACTGAAGGATATTCCATTTATTTTTCTAAGTGCCAAAGCCAGTAAACAAGATCGTGAAAACGGCCTTGCCCAAGGTGCGGATGATTACTTGACAAAGCCGATTTCAGCTAGGATGTTGCTGAATTCGGTTTTTGCAGCACTTTCAGATAAAAAGCTGAAAATTCAGAATGCCAATCAGCCTGTTTCACAGGAAGCTACTGATTCTTCTTCTCCCAAAGAGTCTAAAAAAGAGTCTGGTTCTCTAGTTCAACTCCTGGAAAAGAAAAAACTAGCAGTAGAAGCTCAGGATTGGAGTGAATTAAGCATTCATCTTCATCATGCCATGTCTATAGCTCAGCGGATGAAGGATAGTTACCACAAGTTATTTCTATTCAAGCAACTTGGGAATGCTTATTCCAATCCTTCCTCTTTGCCATTGGGAGAGTTGCTTTTGGATAAGATCAATGAATTCGGTCCGGAAAAGTTTTTGTTTAGAACCCGTGTTGCTCCAAATATTTCCTTCGATAAGGAGATGCTTGGTTTTCTATTAAATGAAGTATTGGAAAATGCGATAAGTTTTTCAATACCCAAGTCCGAGATCGAAATTGAATACTTTGGTAATGAGTTGATGATCAAAAACAAACAGACTATTCATCCTCCGGGACATCTGGTGGACCTCACCCCATTTTCAAGAGTAGAGCGGGATGGTTCATTTGAAAGGTTAGGGCTTGGCCTATTTCTGGTAGATTCTTATTGTCAAAAAAATGATGCAAAACTTACCCTTCACGTCAATGAGCTCGGGGAGTTTCTGCTCAAAATCAATTTCGTGAATTCTTAAAAAAAACAGCCTCCCCATATTTGGGGAGGCATGTTTCAATCAGGCTAATCCACTCGTTTTAAATTTTCAATCTTCCACATCACCAGCAATTATTTCATGTTGATTTTTTTGTGAAGCTAGAAGGGAAATTCAGCCTCTGAAATACGCCATTTTCAGTATTCTAATCGATCAGGCGATTGGATTTGGCCTTGTGGATGGCTTCCAGCTTGTTGTGTGCTTGGAGTTTTTCGTAGACGTTGTCCACATGTTTTTTTACCGTACCTACGGAGAGGAATAGATTTTCAGCAATGGATTTGTACTTGAGTCCTTTGCTGAGTTGCTCGAGAATTTCGATTTCTCTTTTGGAAAGTCTGTAATTATCGATTTTTTCTGGTTCTGATGGTAATTGTGGGTTTCTCAATAGTCGAATAGTTTTCAAAGCGATCGAAGGTGTCATCGCTGCACCGCCAGAGAGTACATCTTGGATGGATTTTTCCAAATAGCTGTGTTCGACATCCTTCAAGAGGTATCCATCTGCGCCGGCCCTTACCGCATGGAAGATTTTGTCTTCGCTGTCAAACACTGTGAGCATGATGATTTTGATGTGAGGCCAGCGGTGCTTGATCAAGGTGGTGGCTTCAATTCCGTCCATTTCGGGCATTTCGATATCCATAAAAATCAAATCCAAGTTGGAATCGTGGCCAAGTTTGTTAATCATGTCCAGGCCATTCATCGCTTTAAACTTAATTTGGATATGGGGAATCTGCTCCAATCGCTGGCAGATCGATTCTATAATTGCCGGGTTGTCTTCTACTATTCCTACGCGTATGCTCATGGTGATTGAAGTGGAATGCTGATTTCTAGTCGGGTGCCCTTTCCCAATTCTGAATAAAAAGAGATGCTGCCGTTCAGTTCTTTTACTCTTGATTTGAGGTGAGTTAAGCCATTTCCGGATGCAGTGATGGTATCAAATCCAATCCCATTATCCTCAATTGTAATTTGCACACCTTCCGGATTTCTTTTCAACATGGAGGTAATCACTGAAGCTCGTGCATGTTTGACTGCATTATTAAGCGATTCTTGGAGGATTCTGTAGATCGAAATCCCTTCAAAGGAACCTAGCTGAATGCCATCCAAGTCGGTGGCAAAATCCACTTCCAAGGACAAATCCTCTGACCAAGCTACCTGTTCTGTGAATCCCATGATCCGACTTTGAATGTTTTCAAAGGTCATTTGAGATTGATTCATGGCCCACACTGTATCTCTCAACTCCTGAATTGTCGATTTGGTAAATGACTTTAGGCTTTCAATCTGATCTGCTTCAGGTCCTGGATTCTGAGCTAAGTTGGTCTTTAATCGATCCATTCCCAGAGTCACAAAGGTGAGTTGGGAGCCGATATTGTCGTGTAGATCCCTTGAGATCTTCAGCCGCTGCTCATGAAGTTGGGCTTGAGTTTCCACTTTCGAAAGGGCCTTTTGAAGCTCGATCTCCTGATCTTTTTGGATCGATTTCAGTTTTTGCTGCCTGAAAAAATGAAAACCAAGCACTGAACCCAATCCAAGAATAGCGGCTAGAGTAACCAAAGCACTTCTGCTTTGCTGTACTCTCAAACGCTCTTCGGCGAGTGTCCGCTCTTTTTCCGAAAGCTCGTATTTCGCCTCTGCTTCTGAGATTGCCTTCGCACTTTGGAGATTAAAGATGCTGTCTTCCACTCCTGATAAAAGTTCCATGTAGGCCAGAGCCGAATCAAGTTGTCCTGTAGACTTGTTGAATTCATAGAGCGCTTGGTAGCTGTCTTTGAGTTTTTCCAGAGATTGGCTTTCCTTGGCAAAAGCCAATCCTTTATTCAATGCGACAGTTGCCTCTTGTTGGTTTCCCTGTTTTCCTAAAATCTGACCAAGATTAGTGTAGTTGGTAGCCAGATCATAGCTTTCATTTGATCCCAAGTCCTGCCTAAGTTGGGTAAGGACTATCGCTCTTTGGATCCAATTTTTGGCCTCGGGCAGTCGATTTAACTTGATAAGGGTGTTTCCGATATTGTTGTATGTAAAGCCGATCTGAAGCGAATCGAGCTTACCTTTCAAATCCATGACTTGCATGTGAAAATGGAGTGCACTGTCGTATTTTCCCCAATCGTCATAATTGATTGCAATCGTATTCAGTGTGATCGCTACACTCATGGGATCCTTTTCCAAGTTTTGATTTAATACCTCCAATGCTTTTTTTCCATAGGAGACTCCCTTTTGATAGCTACCAAAATCATGGTAATTCAGGGAAATACCTTGAAGTACCCATCCTTGCCAAGCCAAGTCACCAAGCTCCTGCGCAATTGGAATGGCCTGAAACAGTCGGTTGATGGCTTCTTCGTATTGTCCTGCCATTCGATAGGCCAATCCCATGTAATGAAGAAGGTATACCTGCTTGAGCAGATCGCCTTTTTCTTTAAAAAAATCAAAAGCCTGCTGCCCATAGTGAATGCAGGAGTCTAATTGGCCGGTTTTGGAGTGATATCCACTTTTTGCAAAATTAAACTCTGCCCAATCTTCTGGTTTGCTGATGAGTTTTTTCCCTTCTCCAAAATAGTGATCGGCTGAATCAGGCGAGGTGACAGCTTTTCTTAGGATGGATTTGAGGTCTTGTGAGTACGAAGAAAAGGATAAGAAAAGAAGGCTAAGCATCCCCACCCATCGGAAAAGGGATTGTCTCAGAGCACATGAAATTGCCAGATAGTTCATCCGAATTGTTAAGATGCGGTCGTGGTTTTGGGGTGCTGTTTATTTCTTGAAATATACAGATTACTTCCATTTTGGAATAAAAAAGCCTTATCATAGAAATAAAAAAAAGCCCCTAAGGGCTTTCTGATTTTTAGCAAAGAAGAAGATCAATTGTTTCGATCCTCCTGTTGGTAGAGCTCATTGTATTTTTCCTCATCCATTCCCTTGCTGAATCTTCGCAGGTTATAGGTGAAAGAGACCATGAAGTACCGTTGCAAGACGTTTGTTTGGATGTCTTCAATAAAGGTTTCTGTGATATTCCTTCTCACATTGGCATTTTGTCCAAGGATATCATAGGCCATCAGACTGATCTCACCACGTTGATTTTTGAAGATTTTCTTCCCAAGACTCATGTTTATCAGGGAGAAATTGTTGTTGAAACCCGCATTCAAACCAGTATTGATCTGATGGTTGAGATCCAGCCTGTAGACAATTCCTTCCCAAATGATCCAGTTGAAATTCACCCGGAATCGCTGTTGGAAAAATTGATTATTTAGACTTGGGTTGAGCGTGTTTTCCACGTTGTTGAAGGAGGATCTTGCCCAGATATTGAAATCGATCTGGTCGCTGATGCTGCTGTTGATGGATAATCCGCCACTGATTCGCTGGGAGTTGTTAAATCCAATTAAGTCATTGACTTGGCCAGGTCTTCGAGTCACACCACCTCCCATATTCAGGTTGAGCTTAGACTTCATAAAGTCCAGCGGCATGCCGTAGCTCAGCCATGACCTTAGGTCCCAATAGCCATCCAAGTTGACAGGTCGGTTGAGTTGAGAACCTTTTTCCAGGATGATTCCATCCTGAATTTCTGTGGCTTCATTGGCGATGAAAGTACTGTTGCTGATGAAGTTGTTGACAAAAGAAGAGGACGTGAAAAGGAACCAGCTGCGGTCAGTGTCTTGATTTTGGCTTCGGAATCTCACCCGGATCTCATGGGTGTAGGACTGGTCCAAATCAGGATTTCCTGTTCGGAGTTGAAGAGGGTTGGAGTTGTCAATGACCGGCTGTAGCTGACGGATTTGAGGCTCAGCGGTACGGGTATCGTAGTCGACTTGGATATTGGTCTGAGGAGAAAATTTGTATTCCATCCTCATAGTCGGGATAATTGCCGAAAACCTTCTATTGAGCTCAAAGGGCTTAGGAAAATCTTGACTGTTGTCCAATTTGGCATCTTGGTATTGTACTTCAGTTTGGAATTTGAATTTTTCAGCAGTGTACTGATAGCCCAATTCGAATTCTTGGGTAAGGTAATTGCTCAAAAACACGTTGGTCAGCGTAGTATCCAATACCATCGTGCCGCCATCAAAATCTCCACCTTCGACATTGAATACTTTCTGATCGGAATCATTGGATCTGTTTCCAATCTCATATTCTGCCTCTAATTGACCTCTTTCGCCGATTTTTTCGGTGAGGGAAATACCTGTTTCCCAGCGTAACCCTTGTCTTTCTCGATCGGTGAGTTGATCAATTCGCTCAGTTCTGGTTTCGCCATTTTGATAAAAGACATTTCTTGCTTGGCGCTGGGATTCGTCTAGATTCCAACCATTATGGAGTATAGATCTCCAAGTCAAGGTTCTGCCCGGCTTATCAAATTTGTGGCTATAGATGAGTCGATTGAAAAAATCAAAATCTTGGTAATCTCCAGTTCTCTGATTTTCAACTTCGTTGATGGGTGTGATCCCACTGTTGGTATTTCCGAAGAAAGAAGAGTTTTCGTTTTCGAAACTTGCCGAGAATCTTGGAATATAAAGGATTTTGTTCTTTTCGTTGGGATTGTATTCAAATCTAAGGTCAGCCTGATGTTCGTGATTGATTCTTACATCTCGGGCAGTTTCGGTGTAGGTTTGGCTGCTTTCGTCCGTGGTGATAAAATCCCTTACCCGGTTCACAATCCCTACATTTTCACGATTGGAGTAGGAGTAGCTACCGGTCACTTTGATCTTTTTGCCCCAAAGATCGGTATAGTTCATGCCGAGTATATTGGTGGTGACCACGCCTTCTTGAGGTCTTCCATCTGCCTGAGAATTGGCATCGCTCGTGTAGTTGAGCATGTTTACGTTATTCGCCAGACCAGTAAAGGTGATTCGTCGGTCTTCATTAAAGGCATTGATACTCGCCCCTGCCAAGTAGCGATCATCTGTACCGAAGCCTCCGGTAGTTTTTCCAAATTGTCCTTTTCGGCGATTGGGTTTGGTGATGATGTTGATTGTTTTCAGTCGCTCTCCATCATCAAAGCCACTCACTTGAGCTTTTTCGCTTTTCTGGTCAAAAATCTCAATACTCTGAATTACTTCAGCAGGGAGGTTTTGCAAGGCTGCCTGCACATCTGTACCAAAAAACGGCTTTCCGTCAACCAATATCTGCGCAATATTTTCACCCTGGGCCTGAAGAATTCCCCCTTCAGAAACTACTCCTGGAAGCTTTTCGATCAGCATCTGAGCACTGGCGTCTTTCATGGTTTTGAAAGCATCTGCATTGTACATGGTCGTGTCGCTCTTTTGAGAACCAGTAGATCGGCGGGCTGCTACGATCACCTCATTGAGAGCTGTAGCCTCTTCTTTGATGCTGATTTTCCCCAAATCTTGGTTGGAGTCTACCAAAAGGGTGCGAAAGTAATTCTGGTAGCCGAGGTATTGAATTTTGAGCAGGTATTGGCCTTCACGGATCCCTGTTAATTCAAACTCCCCGTCCAATTCTGAAATCGTACCGGACACCTGCGAAGAGTCCGAAACAGTCATCAAAAGGATGTTAGCGTAGGGGATGGGATCTTCCTTGCCAAACTCAAGAACTTTACCCTTTACCGTGTAGGTCTGGGCATTTACCTCAAGGAATGTGACAAAAGATAGAGCAATAATTAAAAGGTACTTCATTAGAGTAGTTAAAATCTATAGTGGCTTCAATCAGTTCATTATCAAATGATCTGTGCTTTATGTGATACAAAAGAACTATCCAAAAGTTCAGAATTGATGGACTAATTGGCTGAGCGGTAGAAAATTCAATTGAACTGCTTCCTTTTATGGTATTAGAAAAGAGAAGGAAAAGATTAATCCTGTACCATCCTGAATTCTTTAAAAAAGGGAATAACCAAAAAGCGACAATCTTTGTCAGGTAAAAATGTTAATTTTAACATCATGATAATGTTGGTAAAAATAACATTTTTAACTTAGCTCTCGTTATCAGATCTTACTATGGAAAGCACGGACAAAATCAGCATCACTACTAAGACCCTTTCTTCAGGCAATTGTCAGGTCAAGTTTTTTATCGAGGATGAGAGCAAGCCTCAATACGGGTATTTGTTGGTAAATGAGCCCAAGTCTGTCGGTGATATTATTGACGAGATTAAAATTAGATTGGAGAGAAGAAGAGAAGAAATGGAAAATCTCAATCCATTTTTTCCCCTTCCTCCGGTAGAAGAAGATCATAAATTTTACCTCTTTTCAGCATGAGTTACCTAGCTTCCAACCTTCGTATTTTGCGCAAGCAAAAGGGAATTACCCAAAATGACCTAGCTGATCAGCTCGATGTGCAGCGCACCATGATCTCTGCCTATGAAGATGGACGGTCAGAGCCTAAGCTGGCGACTTTGACTAAGCTGAGTGAAATTTTGGAAGTAGGCATTGAAGAGCTTTTGGACCATGATATCGAAAATCTGGGAAGGAAGGCTTTGCAGAAGCGTGGAATTAATATCCTGACGATCGCAGCGGATGATTCAGATCGAGAAAATATAACACTCGTAGGCCAAAAGGCTTCCGCCGGCTACCTCAACGGATTTGCTGATCCGGTTTATATGGAGTCTTTGCCCCAATTTCATCTTCCTAATCTATCAAGACAGGCTACCTATCGAGCATTTGAACTGGTAGGTGACTCGATGTTGCCGCTGATTACCGGTACGATTGTTATTGGTTCATATGTGGAGCAATTGAAGCAGATCAAGAGCGGAAGAACCTATGTACTGGTGACTCAGACTGAAGGCGTGGTTTACAAAAGGGTATTTAATTATTTAGAAGAGAACGGTAAGCTTTTTTTGGTTTCGGACAATGATCAATACAAGCCTTATGAGGTGAGGGGAGAGGATGTATTGGAGATTTGGGAAGCGAAAGCATTTATCAGCACCGATTTTCCAAATCCAGGAGATAAAAAGAAACCCCTAACTCTTGACGACCTAGGGGAAATGATACGGGATATTCAGGCGGACCTCAAGCAGATCCGAGGTTAAAAGCCTGTCTGATTTTAACTTCCGATTAATTCTTCAAAACCAGCTTTGATTTTGCCAACGGCATCAAAAGAAGGATCGATATTGATCACGCCTTTGCCCAACTCGTGCCAATAGCCATCGCCACATTCGATGTAAGCACCTCGTTTTTTACCGGGTTCTTCCTTGGCCAGTTCATAATGGTAATCCGGAGTGAAAACCATCTTCATCAGCTGAATAGCATACTCCCAGTGGATGGTTCGTTTTTCTTGACCCATTTCAAAAATCACTTCTCTGTTTGAAAAATGGACAGTTAGGTTGCAATCGGTGACTTGCTCGTTGTCTACCTTACGGTAATGTACTTGTAGTGGAAGTTCCTTTTTTACTGTCTCATAAATAGCCTGAATCAGATCCTGAGCCATCAATTGCCACTCTTCTTGGTTGGATGGGATATTTAGTCCTTCATCTTTGCCTCGTTCTAAAGGAGTGACAGTAATTCCTCCGTCTTCGATGTCTTTGTTAGTCCAACGGGTTTTGGTGAAAAGCTCCTGTACAGGTTTCACCCAAACCGAGTTTAATTTTCCACTGTAGCTGTAATCGTCATTCAGTGTAAAGCCTTCATCGAAGATTTCTTGCTCACTAAGCTCCTCTCGCTCGGTGTAGTGTAGGTCCAATTTTACATCTAAATCCTCTTTTGCCCAGTCCAAGGCAAGTCTAAACACGTGGCTGTAAGGAGGTGGAACAATCCCTGAATCGTATTCAAGGACGATTCCGGTTAGTGATGTTTTGGAGGTATTCATAGTCATATCTAGGACAAAAGTATGGTTTTTCGAGCAATTAAGTGGTTATTTTGCAGGCCAAACCACCCAATATGGAAGAAGTACTGGATCGAATCAGTTCGGGGATTTACCAAAATTCCTATGTGATCATCGACGATTTTATCGATGAGGATTTTAGAAAAGCATTGCTTAAGGAGCAGACAGACCTTTTAGAAAAGGGAATGTTTCGCCATGCGGCCGTAGGAAAAGGAGGGCAGAAGCAAGTGCGAACTGAAATCCGAAGTGATGAAGTCCTGTGGATGGATCAGGATAATTTGAGTCCGCTTCAGTCAGCTTATTGGGAAAAAGTGGAGCAAATTCGCCAAGTGCTCAATCAGCGTTGCTTTTTGGGATTGAGATCATTCGAGGGGCATTTTGCACGTTATCCGATAGGATCTTTTTACAAAAGGCACCTCGACCAATTCCATGCGGTGCCGCATCGGGTAGTTACAGTGATCCTATATCTTAATGACTCTTGGTCAACCGAAGATGAAGGAGCGCTTCGAATGTACTTTCCACAGGAAGACGGAACAGAGCGGATCGAGGATGTCCTTCCTTTGGGCGGTAGATTGGTGGTATTCTTAAGTGCTGAGATTCCGCATGAGGTTTTGACTACCAATAAAGAACGAATTTCGATTACAGGTTGGCTGAGAAATATTGATTAGCGCAACTCGATCTGAATCTGCTTTGGCTCCGAACCTAAATCAAAAGATGCTTTTGCGAAGCTGGGTGGGCTAAAATAGACCTTGGGATTATTGGAAAAGCCGAATTTCTCCGTTGGGTAGCCTACAGCATTGGTAGTGAGTTTGCCGTCATTGTCTTCGTCATGGATAACTGAAACAGCATATTTCCCTGGAGGAAGATCAGTCACAGAAAGGAGAGCAGTCTTGTTTTTGGGAGAGATCGAAAGACTTTTTAATGCTTTCGTAGGTTGGTCAGGAAATCCTGTTTCTTTAGAAAAAATCAACACACGAATCATTCCTTTGTCCGATTTAGCTTGATCGATTTGTATATCAAGCTTTTGATTTTTGGGATTCTGAGCGAACAAAGCGAAGGAAAAAGAAAGAAAAAAGATGAAGTGGATCATATCGAATTAAAGGTTTTCAAACGGTTTATTTTTCCGCTTTCTGTTCTGGCAAATTTCGGGCTGAAATAGATTTTCTTAGGCAATTCATATTTTCCCAAGACATCCGAAAGTCGTCCTTTAAGGATTTTTACCCGGCTGCTACTTTCAGCTGTTTCCAAAAATAGCACTAGCTTATCTCCCAGCTTTTCATCTTTTTCCCCATAAAAGAAGAAAGAAACTCCAGGGAAAATTTCCTCGATAACTCCCTCTGCTTTTTGCTCAATCAACTCGGGAAAAAGCTTAATCCCACCCGAATTAACCATAAAATCAGCTCTACCTTTCCAAACAAAAGAAGTTGCTGACCGAAGTTCAATCAGATCGTTGGTTTGAATGGGTTCTGGTCCGCTCATTTCGGATTTGATCCAAAGTGCCTCTTTAAAATCTTGTCCGATTTCTACTCCGGGAAGTACATGATAAAGCAGTTCATCAGATCGAATTTCGGCCAAGGCAATATGAGAAACCGTCTCCGTCATGCCGAAGGTTTGCCAAGCATGGATTCGCTTTTCAACCAAATTGGCTTTGAGTTTCGATGAAAGGGAAGCTCCTCCGATAATCAGGTTCTTGATGGTTCGGAGTTTTTCAAGGCTCTTTTCATCCTCCAAGCATGCTTGTACTTGCAGGGGAACCATCGCTACGAAGTCGAATTCTCCGTTGACATCTTTGAGCGGGTTGGAACTAGGTTCCACCAAATGAATTTCACAATCCCAAACCATCGCACGGACAAGCATCATTTTTCCTGCGATGTAAGCTGGATTGAGGCAGCAAAGGAGCTTTGAATCAGGGTCAGTTTTGAAAAAACTCCCTGTACCAACGGCACTGGCTTCCATCTGCTTCCGGGTGATTCTGATTTGCTTGGGTGCTCCTGTCGATCCGGAAGTGGATTGGGTAAAGGTTTGTTCTCCATTCAGCCAGTCTTTGCAAAATGAAAAAGCTGATCGGGCAAATTCGTGAAAACCTTCCTGATTTACATTGAAATCCTCTGCCTTGGCATAAACCTGATTTTCAAAATGAAGTTGAAACATGGGAAGTGTAGCGTTTAGAAAGCAGATCTAGTGGTAACAAATTCCACAGGAGAGGGTTAACTTGCACAAAAATGTGATTTTTAAACCAAACGATCATGATCAACTGGATTACTGCCAAAGAATACGAAGATATCACCTACAAAAAGTGCAATGGCGTCGCTCGTATAGCCTTCAATCGCCCCGAAGTCCGCAACGCTTTTCGTCCAAAAACCACAGCAGAACTTTACGATGCGTTTTATGATGCTCAGGAGGACACCTCGATTGGGGTTATTTTACTTTCGGGCGAAGGACCTTCTCCGAAAGATGGTGGATGGGCATTTTGCTCGGGCGGTGATCAGCGTGCTCGTGGCCATCAAGGATATGTTGGGGATGACGGTTACCATCGCTTGAATATCCTCGAGGTGCAGCGGTTGATTCGCTTTATGCCAAAGGTGGTGATCGCGGTAGTTCCGGGTTGGGCAGTAGGAGGAGGGCACAGTTTGCACGTAGTCTGTGACCTGACTTTGGCGAGTAAGGAGCATGCGATTTTCAAGCAAACCGATGCCGATGTGACGAGCTTTGACGGAGGATATGGTTCAGCTTACTTGGCCAAAATGGTAGGGCAGAAGAAGGCTCGTGAGATATTCTTTTTGGGTCGAAATTATTCCGCTCAAGATGCTTTGGATATGGGAATGGTGAATGCTGTGATTCCTCATGCTGAGCTCGAAGACACCGCCTACCATTGGGCTCAGGAAATCCTTGCCAAGTCTCCGACTTCGATCAAAATGTTGAAGTTTGCGATGAACCTCACCGACGACGGAATGGTGGGTCAGCAGGTCTTTGCAGGGGAGGCTACACGGCTCGCTTACATGACAGAAGAGGCCAAAGAAGGCCGTAATGCATTTCTTGAAAAGCGAAAGCCAAACTTTAAGGATATCAAATGGATACCGTAATTTAATTCAAGTAAAAAAAGAGGCTGAATTTATCGAATTCAGCCTCTTTTTTTTGTCTATTACTTCTTCTTTTGATGTAAAGATAAGTTTGTTTTTTCATCCAAAAACCTTCCTCAGAATATACTCAATCGCCCGAGCTGCGAGCCTTGCGGTGGCATTGTCCTGATCAAATTTTGGGTTGAGTTCGACCACATCTAGGCTGATCAGTTTTTTACTTTTAGCGATTAATTCAAAGACCTTGAAAGCGATTTGAGGATTGAAACCCATAGGCGATGGAGCCGATACTCCTGGGGCGAAAGCGGAAGAGAATCCATCTAAATCTATACTCAAATAGACCTTGTTCACTGAGTCCAAAAACCAGATGATTTGCTCCTCGATGTACTCCCAATTGTTGAGGCGAAAGTCTTCCTGCACAAGGTATCTGGCTTGAAGGTTTTCGGCGGTTTGGAAGAGTGATTTCGGATTGGCAGCCCGCTGAATTCCCAAAGCTAGGTAGTGAAAATTGTCAGGAAATTCCTGAGCCAATTGTAAGAAAGGCGAACCTGAATGCGACTTTCCATCCGCTAAAGGTCGGAGATCAAAGTGCGCATCGAGATTGATGATGCCCAGTTTTTCTTCTTTTTCAGATATGTATTGCTGAACTCCTCGTCCATGCGCATAGGCTAAGTCATGTCCACCGCCTAGCAGAACCGGGAAGTGGTGGCTTTTAAGTAGGTCAAGGGTAATCTTGGAAATTGCCTCATGGGATGCCTCCAAATCCTGATTGATGGTGAAAATATCACCGTAGTCTAGGAGAGGTAGATGTTCGGGTAGATGGTAAGCTACCGAACCCAACATTTTTCGGATGGCAGCGGGACCTTCCAATGTTCCCAATCGGCCTTGATTGCGGATTACTCCTTCCTCCCCGGCATATCCCAAAATTCCAACCTTCCTTATCGAGGTCTGAACTAGGTTCAAATTAGTGATGGTTTTTACGGCTTGATGCCAATAGTCCAATTGATCGGATTTGCGTCCAGACCAATGATAGGGGGAAGGGTTTTGATGTAGGTTCATAGGGTTTCGATTTGAGTCTTCTGGTTTTTACTCTAACTTAAGAAAACTTGTTTGTTAATTTTGTTGACAAAAGGATATATACGATGAAGCCATACCGAATTCCTGAGAAAGAGAATATTGATTTATCGGCTTTTAGAGAGCCTGATGCCACTTTTTCCGGATATACCTATTCGGATTATTTGAAATGGGATTATGAGGAAATAGTGGAGCTGATAAAAGGAAAGATATTTAAGAAAGCAGCTGCTCCAAGTAGGAGGCATCAAGATGTTTCTATGACATTATCTCGAATTTTGGGCAATTATTTACTTGGACAAAAATGCAAAATCTATGCAGCTCCTTTTGATGTCAGACTTTCAAAGGATCCTGATTATAAAATCATTGATTCAGTAGTTCAACCAGATATCTCAGTTATCTGCGATCAATCTAAATTGGATGAAAAAGGCTGTTTAGGAGCTCCAGACTTAATCATTGAAATTCTTTCACCAAGCAATAGCCAAGTCGAACTTCAGAACAAATACGACCTTTACCAAGAGCATGGAATCAAGGAATATTGGATCATTCACCCTGTAGAAAATACTCTTCAGATCAATGTGTTGATAAATGGGGTCTATCAGCCTTCGCGCCTTTTTACAACTGGTCAAAAAGTAAGGTCCACTGTACTTCCCGGATTTGAACTGGATTTGGTGGAGATTTTCGAGGAAAGTTGAGAATTGCTTGAAAGTGCTTTTCCAAAGTTCACAACTTTGGAGAAGTTGGATTTCATCTGTTTATAATTTGTTTTTCATTGGTCAGATGGAATGCCCTTGATAATCATCCCCCTGTGTGAGAAGCATTTTCTCATGGGTATTTCATGACATTAGATTTTTAAAGAGTTCTTCATCCACCAATGTCGGCACAGTCACTTTCAGTCCCGGAGTTCGGTCCATTTCCAGCTGAATAGCCTCCATAGAACCCGAATTTCTAGCCCAGGCTCTTCGGGCAATGCCATTGTTCACGTCGTAGAAAAGCATAGATTTTAATCGTTTTTCCGCTTCTTGACTTCCGTCCAATACCAGCCCAAATCCTCCGTTGATCACTTCTCCCCAGCCGACTCCACCGCCGTTGTGGATAGAAACCCAAGTAGCGCCGCGAAAACTGTCTCCGATCACATTGTGAATAGCCATATCTGCCGTAAAACGACTTCCATCGTAGATATTGCTCGTTTCCCGATAAGGGGAATCGGTTCCGCTCACGTCGTGATGATCTCTTCCAAGGACAATCGGAGCAGAGATTTCTCCGTTTTCAATAGCATGATTGAAAGCGGTTGCGATTTTGGCCCGACCTTCTGCATCAGCATAGAGGATTCGAGCTTGTGAACCCACCACCAATTTGTTTTTCTCGGCTTCCTCAATCCAGGTGAGGTTATCCTGCATCTGTTGGGAAATGGAGGCAGGTGCACTTTTCATGATCTCTTTTAAAATTGAAGCGGCAATCTGATCGGTTTTGCGCAGGTCTTCTACTTTACCAGAGGTGCAGACCCATCTAAACGGTCCAAAACCATAATCAAAGTACATCGGTCCCAAAATATCCTGCACATAACTTGGATACCGGAAGTCGATTCCATTTTCTGCCATCACATCTGCTCCAGCCCGTGAAGCTTCCAGTAAAAAGGCATTTCCATAGTCGAAAAAGTAGGTTCCTTTTGCCGCATGCTTATTAATCGCGGCTGCTTGTCGACGCAGGGATTCCTGAACTTTTTCTTTGAAAGCTTCAGGATTTTCAGCTATCAATTGATTGGATTCCTCAAAAGATAGCCCAGCCGGATAGTAGCCTCCTGCCCAAGGATTGTGTAGCGAGGTCTGGTCTGACCCGAGTTCAATAAAAATATTTTCTTTGTAGAATCGCTCCCAAACGTCCACCACATTACCCAAAAAGGCGATGGAAACCACTTCTAGCTCTGATTTTGCCTTTTTTACCCGATCTACTAATTGGTCCAAATCCTCAATCAATACATCCACCCAACCCTGTTCGTATCGCTTCCTGGCTGCTGCGGGATTTACTTCTGCGCAGACCGTCACGCAACCTGCAATATTTCCCGCTTTGGGTTGTGCACCGCTCATTCCACCCAATCCGGCAGTTAGGAAGAGTTTTCCTTTTGAGGATCGGCCAGGGCCTAATTTTTTCCGAAAGGCATTCATCACCGTGATGGTGGTACCATGAACAATTCCCTGTGGGCCGATGTACATGTACGAACCCGCAGTCATTTGTCCGTATTGAGTTACCCCAAGCGCGTTGAACCGTTCCCAATCGTCCGGTTTGGAGTAGTTGGGAATCACCATGCCGTTGGTGACAATGACTCGTGGAGCATCGGGAGAGGAGGGGAAAAGTCCCATGGGATGACCTGAATACATGTGTAAAGTCTGCTCGTCAGTCATTTCGGCGAGGTATTTCATGGTCAGAAGGTATTGCGCCCAGTTCTGAAAAACCGCCCCATTTCCACCATAGGTGATTAGTTCCTCAGGATGCTGTGCCACGGCAGGATCCAGGTTGTTTTGGATCATCAGCATAATCGCAGCGGCTTGCCCGGAGCGGGCAGGATATTCCGAGATCGGCCTCGCATACATCTGATAGTCGGGGCTAAACCGATACATATAGATTCTCCCGAATTCCTTCAGTTCAGCTAAAAATTCAACTGCCAATTCCGGATGCCATTCCTTTGGAAAATAGCGTAAAGCATTTTTTATAGCCAGTTTTTTCTCCTCGGGAGAAAGTATATCCTTGCGTTTTGGCGCATGGGAAACACTAGGATTCCGCTCCTTTTTTGGAGGAAGAGTTGATGGAATTCCTTGTATGATTTGATTTTGAAAGTTCATTTCGTTGATAATTAAAGGCTTGACTTCAGGTAATTTTCTAATTTTTCAATCTTCCAATTTTCCAATCACACGGCTACCGGATTTCCACACTTCCACGGGCTTAATTTTCCCTTGCTGGTACAAAATATCCCGATAATCCGAGGTAGGAAAAAGGATAAAATCAGCTAATTGACCTTCGGTTAATTTTCCCCGATCACTAAATCCCAATGCTGCTGCAGCTCGGAACGTGATACCGGCTAGAACTTCTGCGGTACTCAGTTTCTCGAATGTGGCCAAAATGGAAGCCTGCGCAAGCAAGTCACCCATCGGGGCTGAACCTGGGTTCCAATCGGAAGCGATGGCCAATCCGGTTCCTTGATCCAGGAGTTTTCGGGCAGGAGTAAAAGCACAACCTAATCCGATAGATGCACCTGGAAGAGCTACGGCTATGGTGTTTGATTGTGCCAAAAGCTGGATTTCAGCATCTCCGGAAGCTTCCAAATGATCTGCTGATCGAGCGCCGAACTCAACGGCGACTTTCGATCCTCCTACTGAAAACTGATCCACATGGACCGTGATATCAAAGCCAAACTCCTTTGCTTTTTGAAAATAGGGTGTGATTTCTTCGGGTGAAAAAGCGCTTTTCTCTACAAAGGCATCGATGCGATGGGTTAGCTTTTCACTTTTTAGAATGGGAAAAAGTTCCTGAGAAATCAGATCCAAATACTCCGAATTGGAACCTAAAAAGTCCCTGGGTTTCATATGGGCCGCAAGACAAGTAGAAATCAGATCTACCCGAGTGGATTGTTTTGCATCTTGAATGGCCCGAAGGATTTTAACTTCTTCTTCCACCGAAAGTCCATAGCCACTTTTCACTTCGATGGTGGTGACTCCCTCAGATAGATGGCGATTGGCGTTATTGGTAGTAAGTAGAGCCAAATCGGACTGACTCAATTTCCGGGTTTGGGTGACCGTGTCCCAAATTCCTCCTCCTGCCTGAGCAATTTCAAGATAGGTTTTGCCGGCATTTCGCATGGCAAAATCCCTTGCTCTTGAGCCTCCAAAGCAGATATGGGTGTGGCAGTCCACCATTCCTGGCATGGCTACAAAATCACCTATTAACTCAAAAATCTCAGCTTCTGGAAATGCTTTGCAAAGGCTTTCCCACTTCCCAACCTGAAGGATTTTTTCTCCCTCGATCAGGATTCCTGCCTGCTCGATAATCTCCAATTGATCGTCTTTCAAAGCTCCTTGGAGCGGGAGGTGGTCCAAGGTCAGGACTTGGGTAATTGGTCCGATTACTTTTTTCATTTTGTTTGTTTCCCGCTGATTTTCGCAGATTTTAAATCCGCTGATCTACGCAGATAAGCGGAATTTTCCGCGTTAATCTGCGGGAGCTTTTTTAATAACTAAATAGTTTACTCCACTCCGTTTCGAAAGCCAATCCTTCCCGATCGGCCACCTGTTTAGCTAGACTCACCAATTCTCCACTTTTCACCAAGTCGATCGCTGTTTCTAGATCTTCATACATAATTCGGTCGGAAACTACAAGATCAATGTCCTTTCTCACCCGCTCATAAATGGCTGTCATAATTTTCCCTGACTTAAGCGGTGCATGATAATCCATGGCTTGAGCGGCATAGAACAATTCGATTCCGAGGATTTTCTCCACGTTTTCAATTACTCTCAGGGCTTTTCTGGCACTTATACTTCCCATACTCACATGATCTTCTTGACCGAGTGAAGTAGGGATGGAATCCGCCGAAGCAGGAAAGCAGAGCCCTTTATTCTCGGAAGCCAATGCAGCCGTGGTGTATTGAGGAATCATCAAGCCCGAATTGAGTCCTGTTTCTTTGAGCAAAAGTTTGGGTACCCCAGGAGTATCTCCTTCGATGGATAGGTAGATTCGACGGTCTGCAATATTTCCGATTTCGGATGCAGCAAGGCAGGCATAATCCAAAGGCAAAGCGATCGGCTGTCCGTGAAAGTGGCCCCCAGATATGGTATGACTCTCGTCGAATACGACTGGATTGTCCGTCACAGAGTTGATTTCAATTTCTAAGGTTTCCTTCAGATGCAGGTAGGAGTTCCAGCTTGCTCCGTGTACTTGTGGCATGCATCGGAGGGAATAAGGATCTTGAACCCGCGCGCAGTGCAAATGGGATGCAACGATCTCAGAGTCTTTTAGCAGGTTTAGGATCGTTTGGGCCACATGCTTATTTCCTGCATAAGGGCGGAGCTGATGAAGCTCGGTATAAAAGGGTTTGACCGAACCCATCAATCCTTCGATCATCATCGCACCTGTGATGCTGGCATGGGTAAGCAGGTTGTGCAGTCGCTCCACGACTTTCACCCCATGGGCGGCCATAAATTGGGTGCCATTGATCAAGGCTAGGCCTTCCTTGGGCCCGAGGTGGAGCGGTTTTTTGTCAAATTGATCAAGGACCGTGTCCATCCGTTCCACTTTTCCATTGAAAAAGACTTTTCCCAAACCGATCAGGGGCAAAAACAAATGGGAGAGAGGAGCCAAATCTCCTGACGCACCTACGGAACCTTGAATCGGTACTAAAGGAACAATGTCATTTTCCAACATCCAGATGATTCGTTCTACGGTCTCCAAACGGATTCCGGAAAATCCCTGCGCCAACGCATGGATTTTGAGCACCATCATCAGTTTGGAGATTTCCGGATCTACGGGTTCTCCCACGCCTACGGCATGGCTTTTCAGCAGATTTTCCTGAAGGGTTTTGGTATCGGCAGCTGAGATTTTGGTGGTGCAGAGAGGCCCAAAACCTGTGTTAATCCCATAGACAATAGCTTCGCCTTGAGCGATTTTTTCGACCGCGGCGGCAGAATCTTGGATTTTTTTGACGGTTTCTGGGATGAGGATTCCTGTTATTTCCTTTCTCGCCAAATCCAAGGCGAGGGAAGCGGTGAGTGTGTCTTGTCCGTATTGGAAGGTTTTCATGGGCATTGTAACCTTTGGGGTTTCTAAAACCCCGAAGGTTTTAAGTCAGATGTTTAAATTAGTTTTAAACCTTGAAGGAATTTCTTGGGATTTTGAAATCGGTTTTCAAACCTTCTAGGTCAGTGAGACCTCAAAGGTTTTTGTGAAGACCTCAAAGGTTGTGTAAAATTACCCCTTTGGATTGATGCTTTTTGATACTATTATTGTCAATAAATGATAACTGAAAAGTATCAATGGAGCTGAGACATTTGAGTTATTTCCAAGCGGTAGCAGAGGAATTGAATTACCGAAAGGCTGCCGAGCGATTGTTTATCTCCCAACCGGGACTAAGTCGGCAGATCAAGCAGTTGGAGGAGGAGTTGGGCGTACAGCTTTTTGAGCGGGATAAAAAACATGTGGAATTGACGGCGGCCGGAGCTTACCTGAAAGGGGAAGTGGATTTTGTATTGAATCATTTGGAGACAACCAAACAGCAGTTGTTGGAAATTGCAGCTGGAAGGGAAGGGGAGGTACGAATTGGTTTTTTGGGTTCGGCTTCCAATCAGGTGCTTCCTGACTTGCTGAAAAAACTCAGCTTGAATTTTCCAAAAATCACTACAAGTCTGGAGGAACTAAGCAATCAAACCCAAGTGGAAATGATACAAAAGGACAAGCTGGACTTGGGATTTGTGCGTTTGGCTTCTGTGCCTGATGACTTGGAAATGAAGCCGATTTACCGGGATACATTTTCCTTGGTAGTTCCCGAAGATCATCCCATCCATTCGAAGGATTTCAAAAGTGTAGGCCAATTTTCCGCTGAGCCGTTTATCCTTTTTTCTTCCGATTACTCCAATTACTACTACGAACAAATTTTGGGAATTTGTCGGGATGCGGGATTTATGCCAAAGATCAAGCACAAATCAGTTCATGCCTTGACGATTTTCCGATTGGTGGAAAATGGATTGGGAGTCGCTATTGTACCAACTTCCCTAAAGGAAGGTTATGATTTGAAGGTTCGTTTTATGGAGATTCCGGGAATCTCGCAGTTTACGGAGCTATCGGTGATTTGGAAGCCCGAAAATCGGAACCCTGTTTTAGGGAAGGTATTGGGGATGATTTGAAAGAAAAAGACTTAATAGAAGCCTAAAAACCTATTTTTGAGTAAATGTCGGCTTAATGTCGGGTCAATTCCGCCCTCGTTTCGGCCTTTCAAAAAATCTAATCTGAGATCTTGCCATGGTTAAATCAAACTCACAATTCACAATGAAGCAACCAGAATTGGGCAAGAAAATCTCAGAACTGAGAAAAGCCAAAGGGCTCACGCAAGAGGAGCTCGTCGAAAAATGCAACCTGAATGTCCGTACCATTCAGAGGATCGAAGCAGGAGAAGTGACTCCGAGAAGTTACACGGTCAAGGCGCTTTTTGAAGCCTTGGATTTTCAATGGGAAGAAGTGAAAAGTAGCTTTAAGGATGAGGAGAGAAAAGTGCCAGCCTATCTGTACGTTGCTTTCGCGTCAGGCTTACTCTATTTTTTCATTGCTTTTTTTGAGATCGGTTGGGAATATGAATGGATAGAAGATGGTTTTGTATCCAATAAAACAGGCTTTACCGGAGTGAAATTGATCACCTTTTTCAGCTATGTTGGCTTTTTGCTCGGATTGCTCGGATTAGAGCGATTTTATCCAAACAAGTATTTGAAAATCGCTCTCTGGGTCATGATCGGCTTTAATCTGTTCATGTATTCAGCAGATATGATTGCTCTTTATACGGCCTTATTCAGTATCGAGGATTATTACTGGATTAAGTTTGAAGCATTTGGCTTGGGCTATGCTTTTCTGGGAGCAAGTTATTTTGGGTATAAAAATTTGAAATATGGACTAGGGCAGGTAATTGGGGCCTTGGGTTTGATCGCAGGGATTCTGATTTTTTCAGGATTTGGAGTGGTATTTGGCCTCGTACCGATGACTTTTTTCGAAATCGGTCAGTTGGGATTAATGATTTACTTCATACAAAAAATCGGGAGAAGCACTTCTCCCGATAGTTTTTGATATTCAGACCATTAGGTGCATTTGGGAAATTAAGAATCTTGTAAATTCAAAGGATTTCTCGCTTCCAAAGCTTCTCAAATCATCAATAACATATTTATTTTAAGAGTAAAGTGGAGTGAAAAATATTTTAGCCTATGAATTAGTTTCAGTCTTGAATCTAAGGTCTTAAGTCTAGCTTCTTATTTCTCCTCAATCACTCCTTTTACCTTCTCCTTCACCTGCTTCAAAATCTCCGCATTTTTAGGACTGGAAGACTCAATTTCAAGAATTTTAGGTTTTAGGCTAGGTTCGTAGAAGTTGCTTAGAGCTTTCTCCAATTCTTCCTGATTTTTTGCCAATCGGTAGTCAAAACCAAACTCAGCTGCCAAATGAGAGGCATTTAGCTTTTGCTTGGTTTCAAAAAACTCTTCCAATTCAGGCTGTTTGGCAGGCCCATCGATGAGGCGGAAAATTCCCCCTGCATGATTGTTCAAGATCACGATTCGAAGATTGGGCATGGCATAGTTGTGCCAAAAGGCATTTCGGTCGTAGAAAAAAGCCATGTCACCTGTGATCAATGTGACGGGTTCTTTGGTGGTAAAAGTGCATCCCACAGCCGTACTATTGCTACCGTCGATACCACTTGTGCCTCGGTTACAGATGATTTCCTGATTCCTTTTCCCCAGAAAATTCACGTAGCGTACTGCCATGGAGTTGGCCAAGTGAATTTTGGAGAAAGGGGGGATTTTCTTCAACACAGAATGCAAGGCTGGATATTCACCGAATTCCACTGAGGCAAATGCTTCGGGCAAAGCAGCCTGAACTTTTTTCTCCAAGCTAAGCCAGCGTTTGGAATACTCGTCATCTAAAACGGGCAGATTTTGCGAAAGCCAATTGAAAAAGCCCATCGGTGAACAGGCCAAAACCCGCGTCAATTGTTGATAGGTATCCTTTGCTTGACCATCGGGCTGAATGTGCCAATGAGAGATGTTTTGTTTTCTGAGAAACTGCTTCAGGGACTTCGAAATCACCGATTTCCCGAAAGAAATCACCAAATCCGGAGCTAGCTCGGCATGTAGGCTTTCATTTCCCAACCAGTGATCATGAAGTGAAATGCTCTGCTCACCCTGAAGATTGGAAATGGTATCGGCCACGACCACCACGTTTTGGTTTTTGGCAAGCTGATCCAGTAAGGATTGAAGTGACGGATTCGGTTTTTGCTGACCAGGGATGATCATCAAGCGCTTCACTTCCTGAAGGCGGTTTTTGATGTGCTTGAGACTCTCTTCGCTGAGTTGACTTTGACTGCTGACGGTGGTGAATTCTCTGGGAACATCAGGGTAGTCAAACGTTTCTCCTTCTGCTGGATAAAAGGGTTCTCTTAGCGGAATATTGATATGAACCGGTCCGGCAGGAAATTGCCGACTTAGATTGATCGCTTCATTGACGATGCGGCTGGCATGCCATGCTTGATCTTTTTGCTCGAAGGAATCCGGAAAGCGGAAGGTTTTCTTGACATGCTTGCCGTAAACTTCCTCCTGAAAAATCGTTTGCCCATCCCACTGATCGATCCACTCAGCAGGTCGATCTGCGGTCAAAATGAGCAATGGAATCTGTTGGAAAAAGGCTTCTGAAATTGCCGGAAAGTAATTCAGAGCGGCTGAACCTGAAGTACAAACCAGCACTACCGGCTGACCCAACTGCTGTGCCATTCCCAAGGCAATAAATGCCGCAGACCGCTCGTCTGAAATGGTACGGGCATGGATATCAGGATGACGGGCAAAGGCCAGAGTCAATGGCGCACAGCGTGAACCGGGAGAGAGGATGGCGTTTTGGATGCCTTTTTTTGCGCAAACGGCCACCAGATCGAGAATAGGCTGAATGATCAAGCGCTTGGGTGTTTGATGAATTTGCCGATGATTTCACATTTCATTTCGGTTTCCTCCCATTCTTTTTCAGGATCAGAATCCTCTGTCACACCTGCTCCTGCATAGAGGATGACTTGATTTTCCTGGAAGTTGGCCGTGCGAAGGTTTACGTAGATGGAGGTTTCTGACTCGATATTCACAGGTCCTAGGAAGCCTGCGTAGAAACTGCGATCGAAACTTTCATTTTCCTGCAAAAACTCATGCGCTTCCCGTCTAGGCATGCCACAAACAGCAGAGGTGGGGTGAAGCAAGTCCAACATCACCGATCCTAGCTGAGGGAATCCTGTGGCTTTCATATTCACTTTGAAGTCAGATCTGAGGTGAAGAAGATTTCCGGCCAGAACTGTTTTTGGGCCGTGTTCTTCGTATTCTCTCAATCGGATTTTCTTAAAGCAATCCACAATGTATCGACTGACTAAGGCCTGTTCTTCGATTTCCTTTTGAGTCCAAGCCGCGGATTTCATCGGATTATCTCCTTTGGCCGGTTGAGTTCCTGCCAAGGCCATGGTATAAAAAAAGTCTCCTTTGGTTTCGATCAGCACTTCCGGAGTAGCCCCCAGCCAAGTGCCTACGTTTGGAATATAGAAGAAATTGACAAAGGAATTCGGGTAGGAATTGATGAGTTTCAGGATGGTTTTTCCCAAATCAAAACCTTCCGGCAGATCCAGGATTTTGGTACGTCCAGGGACGATTTTCTCCAAGATGCCGGAAGAGATGGCTTGTATCCCTGAATTGACCAGTTGGATAAAAGTTTCTTTTTCTGATCCTTTTTTCTGCATTTGATTGATTTTGGCCGAAGAGGATCTAATCAGTGTTTCGATAGTTTGCGAAGAATTCTCAGATGAATCCAAACTGTTTTGAACCCAAGTAGGGACTTCTTCAGCCGCAATCGGTTCGCTCAGATTGAATTTGAAATACTGGCTGGCTTGGATGAAAAAGGCCTTTTTGTCTGCCTGATCTTCAAATGGGTGCACTATAAAGCCCGAAGGCAATTCTTCCAGACTAAGTCCGAAACGTATGGCTTCTTGCCTTTCGTCCAGTATAAACTCTAGGGTTTGTGTTCGGGGTTTTCTCCAAAGCGCAAAAGAACCGCCTGACTGAAACCCATGAACCAAAAGCAGATTGACTGCCTCCTCATGAGCTATCGAAGTGATCGTCTCGGTCAAATTCATTTTTTATCCAAAATCGCCATCGTAATCCTGCTGATACAGCACAGTTGATCGGCGTCGTTATAAATTTTGATTTCCCACACTTGGGTAGATTTACCCAAATGCACTGGTTTGGCAATTCCTCTAACCTTTCCTTCTCTGACAGATTTTAGGTGGTTGGCATTGATTTCAAGTCCTACACAAATCTGCTTTTCCAAGTCTAAGGTCAAAGAAGCTGCCACACTTCCCAAGGTCTCTGCCAGCACCACACTGGCCCCACCGTGTAACAAGCCATAGGGCTGTATGGTTCGATGATCCACGGGCATGGTGGCTTCAATAAAATCTTCCCCTATTTCTGTGTACTCAATCCCTAGATGATCCACCATGGATGGAATTCTAGGAGTATTTAACAGTTTGAGGCTGGGATTGGTGACAAAAACCATTAAAATCTGGGCTAAATGAAGTTTATTTGGGCTTTGGACAAAAATAAAGAAACTTGAACCGAAAAAAAATTTACCTCGTCAGACACGGACAAACTGATTACAACCTTCAGGGAGTAGTTCAAGGTAGCGGAATCGATGCGCCAATTAATGCAACAGGAAGAGCTCAGGCTCAGGCTTTTTTCGAGGCATTTCAGGAGATTCCTTTTGACCAGATTTATCACACTGCTTTGATTCGGACCAAGCAATCTATCCAGGGATTTATTGATTTGGGGATTCCTACCAGGGCACTTTCTGAACTAAATGAGATATCCTGGGGAGATTATGAAGGCACTCCCATGACTCCTGAGGAGGGGGAATATTACCGACACATGCTTCATCAGTGGCAGCAAGGCAATTTGGACTATGCTATTGCAGGTGGAGAAAGCCCAAATACTGTGGCAGTTAGGATGAATCGAGGGCTTGAGATCATCTTGAACGGACCCGGGGAAACGATCCTAGTCTGTATGCACGGAAGGGCGATGAGGGTGTTTTTGAGTTTGATCCTAAAAACTGACTTGAGGGATATGGATCAATACGAGCACAATAATTTGTGTCTTTATTTATTGGAGCAGACTGAAGAGGGTGGATTTGAGGTAAAAAAATTCAATGATCAGGACCACCTCAAGGGTGTGAAGTAGCTTTAGTGGCTTTGGAAACCTTCTTCTTTTGGAGAAGGCTTTCCTCATACATTGCGAGATAGCTTTGGTGTAAAGTTTGGTTTTCAGATAGATCAAATAACCTAAAGGCAAGATTTTGAAGTTGAATTTTTTGACCATCTCCCAGATTCACCAAAAACTCTCCGAAAAAACAAGCGTCAAACTCGCAGGAAGGAATCTCAATGATCAGAGCCAATTCGGAATTGCCATCATAGGATTTGGTGGAGAAAAAGGAGGAAAACTGAGACTCGATCGACTTGATGTTGGTTTTATGATCCTTTAATTCAGAGGTCTTAAAGAGTGCCAAAAAAGTTTTAGACTCGGGATCTTTTGCAAATCCCGTGAGGCAGCAAAGAGAAAGAAATAAGAGTATTGCCAACTTTTTCATCGCTTTCAATTTAAGGATAAAAAGTTCGAAAAGGCAAAAATGTTTGGAAACAAAAAAGGTCTCTGAAAAATCAGAGACCTTTTGTTATTTATGCTTTAGCAGTTCTTCGCTTAGTCTTTACTGTTTCGTCTTCAATTTCATCTTCGACACCGGCAAGGATTCTTCCACAGTGTTCGCAGACGATGAGCTTTTTCTTTTCTCGGATATCAGCCTGTCTTTGTGGTGGTACGGTGTTGAAGCAACCTCCGCAAGCACCTCTTTTTACCATTACTACTGCCAATCCGTTTTTAGCGTTAGCGCGGATTTTAGTGTAGGATTTGATAAGCCTTTCTTCTACTTTCTTTGCTGCTTTTTCTTTTTCAGCTCTGAGTTTCGACTCTTCTGATTCGCTTTCCGCTACGATGGTAGAAAGTTCGTCTTTCTTAAGATCAAGATCTTTTTGACGGTCTTTCATCAAATTAGACAACTCATCAAGGTCGGCTTTTTTGCTGTCGATTTTCACTCCAGCTTCTGCAATTTTCTTTTTAGAAACCTGAATTTCTAGATCTTGCAATTCAAGCTCTTTGGTGATTGCATCGTATTCGCGGTTATTGCGAACGTTCATCTGTTGCTCCTGATACTTTTTGATCAGTTTCTCAGATTCTTTGATGTTTTCCTTGTACCGCTTGATGTCGTCCTCAAAAGCCTCAATGTCTCTTTTGAATTTTTCGAGTCGGGTTCCGTAGCCTGCTATCTCGTCTTCGAGGTCTTGAACTTCTTCAGGAAGGGCTCCTCTTACTTTTACGATGGCATCTAGTCTTGAATCTATAAGTTGAAGGTTGTAGATAGCTTCGAGTTTCTGTGCTACTGTACTTTCCATGTACTATCGGTAGGATGTGGGATTAGTAACTACTTTTGTCAAATAGAGTGCAATATTAGGAAAATTTTGTGACAAAAATTCGGCTAATAAATCTTTTGTGAAAATTTCGCTCTCATAATGCCCGATGTCACACAGCACCAATTGCCCTTCTGCATCGAAGAATTCGTGGTATTTGATATCCGATGTCACAAAGGCATCTGCGCCTGCCCGCTTGGCGTCAGCAAGTAAAAAAACACCAGCGCCACCGCATACAGCAACTCTTTTTATTGGCCTATTGATCAGTGCCGTATGTTTTATGATTTGGAGGTTCATTGAGCACTTCAAATGGCTCAAAAAATCATCCCCAGATAGCTCTGCCGGCAGCTCACCAACCATTCCTGCGCCAACTTCCTGATGGACATTTTCCAAAGTGGTCAAGAAATAAGCAACCTCCTCATAAGGATGATTTTTTTTCATTGCTTGGATGATTTTTCCCCCTAAATGTGAAGGAAGAATCACTTCAATTCTTGTTTCCGGCTCCTGATGAGGAATTCCGCGCTCGCCAAGGTGAGGATTGGCTTTTTCTGATGCGGTGTACGTTCCCAAGCCTTCTACTTGGAATGAGCAATCCTTATATTCTCCAATCTGCCCTGCACCTGCTTCGAAAATGGCAGAAAGTACTTGGTCTTTACTCTGTATCGGAACGAAAAATTCCAGCTTGCTGAGCAGTTGTTTTTTAGGCTGAAGAATTTGTGTGTTAATCAGTCCAAGTCGGTCAGCGATTTTCTTGTTTACCCCCATAGCCACGTGGTCGAGGTTGGTATGGATGGCGTAAATGGCAATATCATTTTTAATTGCCTTGATAAGCGTACGCTCCACGTAGTTTTTACCCGTCAAGCTTTTGATTCCTTTGAATACTATCGGGTGGTGAGCAACGATCAGATTTGCGCCCAAACCAATGGCTTCTTCCACTACATCTTCTGTGCAATCCAGCGTGCAAAGGATTCCTTTTAGCTGATCCCCGCGATTGCCGCAGATAAGTGTGGCATTATCGTAGCTTTCTTGATAGGCAGGAGGTGCCAATTGCTCGAGAAAGGAAATCACATCCTGGATTCGGTATCCCATATTTTTCTTTTATTTGGTCAAAAATAGCAAATCTGCCTGATGCCTTGGTATTCAGTTTTTCTCATACCCTTTTCCTTTCTTTTTCGCTTAATCACGGCGTGCAGAAATTTCTTTTTTGAAATAGGAATTCTGAAAAGTTATACCTCGCCAATTCCCTCGCTTGTGGTTGGCAATCTATCTGTAGGTGGAACAGGCAAGACTCCCATGGTTGAATTTTTGTTGAAAAATCTGAAAGCTGAAATGTCTTTGGCAACATTGAGTCGTGGATATGGGAGAAAGACCAAAGGTTTTATTCAAGCTAGCAAAGACAGTTCTGCTGATCAAATTGGGGACGAGCCACTTCAAATCTTTAAAAAATTCGGGACAGAAGTTCCCGTGTTTGTTGGCGAAGACCGGGTAAATGCCTTGAATCAAATCCGGGGAAAATCTAAGGAAATTGGTTTAGTGGTTTTAGATGATGCCTTTCAACATCGAAAGCTGACTCCTGATTTTAAAATTTTGCTTACACCATATGCCAAACCGTTCTTCAAAGACTATCTTCTTCCAGCAGGTAGATTAAGAGAGTCTAGAAAAGGAGCTCAACGGGCAGATCTCATTGTAGTGACAAAGTGTCCTCAAGACATTTCTGAGCAAAAGAGGGCTGAATACCGTGACCAAATCGCCAAGTATTCCTCTCCTAAAGCGCCAATTTATTTTTCCTCAATTGGGTACGGAACGCCATACTTTGTTGCCGGGCCGACAGTTGGGGAATTTTCTAATGTCATTCTGATCTCTGGATTGGCGGATGATCGGCTTTTTGTAGAATATTGTCAGCAATATTTTAAAGTGTTGCAGAGGATTTCTTTTGGTGATCACCATGATTATACTCAAGAGGATGCCTTAAGAATTGTTGAATCAGAAAGTAGATTTGCCTCTGAAAAACCGGTGATCTTAACCACAGAAAAAGACGCGGACAAACTTAAATTTTTGGCCAAACAGGGATTATTGAAGGAAATTCCGATTTTTGCGCTGCCTATTCAGGTCGTATTTGCACCTCATGAACAGGAATCTCTACTCCGCCACATCCGAGAAAAATTCAACATCAGGTGATTAGAAAGGCTCTCCTTTTATGTACTATCTTTTTTCTGATCCAAAGTCAGGACCTGATCGCCCAGCGGCCTATTCCTCAGGTTGGTACGGGCAATCCGGCAGGTGCAAGGCAAGGCAGACAACTTGTGGAACAAGAAGAACAGGAAACAGAAGGCCGACGCACTTTGCTTGATGACAGTACCAAGCAAGTATATGGTCCTAAGACTACACTGTATTTTTTTGAAAAAAACATCAAGCGAAATCGCCTTCAACTCATCGAGCAAGACACGCTACTCAATAACTTCCACAATTATGACCCTGTCGCCAAATCCAATTGGAAATACCAGGATCTCGGTAATATAGGCAGTGCAGCCAAGCCTGTTTTCTATGCTCTTCCTGAGCAAATTGGTCTTACTTCTGGCTTTCATGCCTATGACATTTACTTTAAAGACCCTTCCAAAAGGAAGTTTTACGATACCAAGTCCCCGTTTACTGAAATGGCCGCTTTTTTCGGAGGGGGAAATAGGAATATGCTTGATGTTTCGTTTGCAAGAAATATCAATCCCAGATGGAATGTCGGCATAGACTTCAACACGCTTCGAATCCGAAAAACGCTCAATCCTGCTCAACGTGATGATCACATGGCGGTGCAAAATGCCTACGCATTTCACACCAATTACCGATCAGAAAATGGTCGCTATTGGCTGTTGGGCGCTTTTTCAAGGATGAAGCATACGGTAAATGAAATCGGTGGGATTATTCCTCCTGAAATTGACCCAAACTCCCTCTATTTTACCTACGAAGACGCTAAAATCTGGCTTCAAAATTCACAGGCGAGAGATCTCCGGCAGGAATACCACCTTTACCATGAATACAAATTGGGGAATGGACTCCAGTTTTATCACGTGCTGGATCGAAAAAACCAAAACCTCGTTTTTCGCTCCTTTTTGAATACTTCTGATTCGCTTTTTTTAAACAAAAACCGATTTATCAATCCCGATACGACGCTGAATAGAAATGACTTCGCGGAGTGGAAAAATGAAATTGGCTTGAAAGGCACCTTCAAGGGCTTTTATTACAACTCCTATCTTAAGCTACGAAATGGACGGATGATCAGTCCCTATTTTGAACAACCGAGACAAGCATTTAATGAAGTCTTTATCGGCGGAGAGTTGATCGGAAAGCTTTCGGAGAAATGGGAAATCAGTGCCGATGGCGAATACTTGATTCCAGGTAATTTCAGGATTCATGGGATGTTTATTTCACCTTGGCTCGATGTGGAATACACCAAAGCGCTCTACAAGCCAAACTCCATGCAGCAGCGCTTTGTGGGCAATCATCATCGTTGGGAAAATAACTTCTCCGATATCGGAGTGGATCAGATCAAAGGTACGATCAAGGCAGACATCAAGTCTATCAGTCTACGGCCAAGCATGACGTTGAATAGAATCAACAATTTTGTCTATTTCAATACCGATAGGCTAGCAACCCAAGCTTCCGGCCAGGCTTTTATGATTATGCCTGCGATCGAAGCCAAAATGGCTATAGGTAAAAAGTTTAAGCTAGAGACAGAAGTGATTTTCACCCAAATTACAGGAGAATCAGCAGATGCATTTCGAATCCCGACTTGGTATAACAACACCAAGTTTTACTTCGATAGCCCCTTGTTTGATAACAACGTCGTGGTGCAAATGGGGATAGATGCCAGATTTAGATCGTCCTATTTTGCGGATGCTTATGATCCTTCGCTACAGCAATTCCATTTGCAAAACACCTTCAATGTGTACGCCTACCCAATCTTTGATGTGTTTTTGGACTTTAGAATCAACCGAACTCGGGTACTCTTTAAGTACAATCACCTTAATGCAGGGATGATGTCGCAAGATGGATACTTCGTGACTCCAGATTACACCGGCTATCGATCTTTCTTGGATTTGGGGATTTCTTGGTATTTGTTTGATTGAAAAACAAGACACTAGACTTAAGATCCAAGAAATTAGATACTTGTCGATAAGAAAATGTCTGTTCTAGAGTTTTAAGAAAGTGGTAGAATACTTCAAAAAGGTCGTAAATCAACCAATCGTAAATCGTAAATAAGGATGAATTGGGAAGAAACCACCCGGCAAAAGATGCTTCACCTCAAGCTGCCTACCGATCCGCGTTGGGTGGATATTGCGCAGATGCAGATTGAGGATATTTTGGTGGATCATGCGTACTGCGAGCAAAAAGCCGCTTCCTCCTGCATCAGTCTGATTGTTCGATTCAATGATCTCGAATACCTTGTGGACACCTTGACTCCCATAGTAGCAGAGGAGTGGGGACATTTCGAGCGGGTGATGGAGCAATTGAAAAAGCGGGGAATGAAGTTTGGCAGACAACGAAAGGATGAATACGTCACCCGATTGACTGATTTTGTAAAAAAAGGAGGCAGCCGAATGGATCAATTGACGGAGCATTTGCTACTGAATGCCTTGATCGAAGCCCGAAGCTGTGAGCGTTTTAAGCTTTTGTCAAAAAACATTCAGGATGAAGACTTGCAGAAGTTCTATTACGAATTGATGATCTCTGAAGCCGGTCATTATGTGACCTTCATAGAAATGGCCCGCATGTACCAAGATCCAGAAAAGGTGAACAAGCGCTGGCAGGAATGGTTGACTTTCGAAGCTGAAGTGCTGAAAAGCATGGAGCTTAGGGGAGATCGGATGCATTGAATCGCCTGTTAAATTCTGTAATCTGTACCTTGATTAAGCTTCAATTTTCCTATAATTAACGAATCTAGTTTGCCATTTTTCAAAAACCTGTTCTAAACTGAACACTCCATGAATTTGATCGAAAATGTCCGAGAAGCTTTGAATTCAGTCAAGGTTCATTTGCTTCGAACAGTCCTTACAGGGGCAATTATTGCCATTGGGATTTCTTCGCTTGTGGGAATGCTTACCGCCATCGATGGCATCAAGGCTCAGATTGCTGAGAGTTTTGCCGGACTTGGTGCTAATTCTTTCGATATCAGAAATAAAGGAGCAAGTGGCGGAAGAGTCGTTCAGGAAGGCAAAACTGAGAAAGTTTATCCCCCTATCACTTTCCGAGAAGCGCAAAGTTTTAAAGAAGCTTATGCCTCCATTGGGATTTCTACCGTATTCACTTCCGTGACTGGAGCTGCTGAAATCAAAAGAGGTTCTAAGAAAACCAATCCCAATACACGAATTCGAGGAGGGGACGAAAACTACCTTTCGATCAAAGCCATAAAATTGGCTAAAGGAAGAAACTTCAGCCAAATGGAAGTGAGGTATGGTAACAGCGTGGCTATTATTGGAAAAGAGTTGGAAGAAAATCTATTCGAAAGCGGTGAGGATCCACTCAACCAGAAAATCACGTTCCTAGGCAAGCCATACACTGTGGTTGGAGTTTTGGATAAGCAGGGTGGAGTAGGACAAGATCAAGGCGCGGATCGTCAGATTTTAATTCCGATCGAAAATGCAGCAAGGCTAGATACCCGGGGTACATTCAACTACAGAATCACGGGTGTAGCTTCTGACCCAGGGAAAATCGACTATGAAATGGGCCAGGCCACAGGAATGATGCGTAAAATCCGTCAAGACAGAGTCGCTCAGGAAGATTCATTTGAGTTGACCAAAAGCGAATCAGTTGCCGAAAGTTTGGAAGAAGTGGCAGGTTACCTGCGTATTGGAGGCTTTGGAATTGGGTTTATCACTCTTTTGGGAGCATCCATCGGTTTGATGAATATCATGCTTGTATCTGTGACTGAGCGTACTCGGGAAATAGGAATCAGAAAAGCTCTTGGGGCTACTCCTCTCCGAATCCGTCAACAGTTTTTGATTGAGGCGATTACGATATGTGTTATAGGAGGAATTTTCGGAATGATTCTGGGAATTGGCATCGGCAACATCATCGCCAACTTCATCGGTCCGGGAGGATTCTTGGTTCCATGGCTTTGGATGATTATTTCTTTCGCGATATGTATTGTAGTTGGATTGATCGCAGGGTACATACCTGCCTACAAAGCCAGTAAGTTGGACCCGATAGAGTCACTTCGCTACGAGTAAATTAATTTTCAATTATTGATCAGAAACCCAAGTCGGATTTGTTTACCGACTTGGGTTTTATTTTTTTAACCCCTTTGCTGGATCATATTTCTTCAAACTATTTATGCACCATTAGGTCAATTTTTTTGAAAAAGACTTCCCAGAAACCCTTATTTTACCCTTATGAATTCTCATCAATACGACGCCATAGTGGTTGGTTCAGGCATTTCGGGAGGCTGGGCAGCCAAGGAACTTTGTGAAAAAGGATTGAAAACCCTGGTTTTGGAGCGAGGGAGGCAGGTCGAGCACTTAAAGGATTATCCTACCATGACTGCCAATACCTGGGATATGCCGCATCGAAATCGGATTCCTTTAGCTGACGAGCAGGAAAACCCAGTGGTCAACCGATGCTATGCTTATGCGGAAGACACCCAGCATTTTTTTGTCAAAGATTCAGAGCATCCCTATGTCCAAAACAAGCCTTTCGACTGGATCAGAGGCTATCAGGTCGGGGGTAAATCCCTGATTTGGGCTCGACAGACGCAGCGCTGGAGCAAGTATGATTTTGAAGGCCCTGCTAGAGATGGTTTTGCCGTGGATTGGCCGATCCGGTATGAAGATATTGCTCCGTGGTATAGTTATGTTGAGCGTTTTGTGGGAATTAGTGGGAATTATGACGGTTTAGAAACACTTCCGGATGGAGAGTTTTTGCCTGCGTGGGAGATGAACTGTGTGGAGAAAGAAGTTCAAAAGCGGATTTTGGAAGCCTATGGTGACCGCAAATTTGTGATCGGACGCTGTGCTCATTTGACCCAGCCAAAGGATGTTCATCTGGCCCAAGGCCGTGGACAATGCCAAGCCAGAAATCAATGCTATCGGGGCTGTCCTTTTGGTGGATATTTCAGTTCAAATTCATCTACTTTACCTGCTGCTGCAAAAACAGGAAACTTGACCATCCGCCCGGATTCGGTAGTTCATTCAGTAATTTGGGATGAGGCAAAAGGGAAAGCTACGGGGGTCCTGGTGATAGACCGAGTGACCAAAGAAGCTACCGAATACTTCGCCAACGTGATTTTCCTGAATGCGGCTTGTCTGAATACTAACCTCATTTTGCTCAATTCCACTTCCAAACGCTTTCCAAACGGATTGGGAAATGATTCCGGGATTTTGGGTAAATACATTGCTTTCCATAATTACCGTGGCACCTTGGGAGGCAGATTTGAAGGTTTTGAAGACAAATACTATTATGGCCGTAGGCCCACTGCGGTCATGCTGCCCAATTTTCGAAATGTGATAAAACAGGAAATGGACTTCCTACGTGGTTATATGACGTTTTATTCCGCTGGCCGTGGAGGCTGGGGAGGAGCCAGAGATGTACCTTTTGGAGCGGAATTCAAAGAGGCAAATTCCGAACCGGGGCCATGGTGGATTTCGATGATGATGCAGGGAGAGACGATTCCAAAAGAAACAAATTTTGTCTCGCTCAGTCCTGATCAGAAAGATCCTTGGGGCATTCCACAGCTTCAGATTGATGTGGCTTACGATGACAATGACGAGAAAATTATAAAAGACTTCCTCGAGCAGGGGGAAGAAATGCTTACCAAAGCTGGGGTAACTAACATCTACAAAAACGACAGCAAGCAGGCTCCGGGGCTTGATATTCATGAAATGGGAGGAGTCCGAATGGGCCGAGATCCCAAAACTTCGCTTTTGAATGGTTTCAACCAGATGCACTTGGCGCCAAATGTCTTTGTGACGGATGGTGCCGCCATGACCTCTACGGGGACCCAAAATCCCTCAATCACTTACATGGCCCTGACCGCGAGGGCGGTTGACTATGCGGTGAAAGAACTGAAGAAAGGGAATATCAAATAAGTCAAAAGGATGAAGTCAGAAAGCTGAAAAGTGAGAGTCATTTTTTCAGCTTTCCGGCTTTATCTTTCATACTTTAAGCTGAAACACTTCTTCTATAATTTTGCCTTCTATCTTTAGAGTAATTTTCACCTCTGATTTCGCGACAATTCTGAAATTTCATCTCTTTATTAATCAAACCCAATACCTATTCTATATGAAAAAAACATTCAAATTGATTCTCTTCCTTTTTGCTCTTCCTTTGCTGGTATGGGCAAAAAACGATACTCCTCCCGCTCCTGGAAAATACAAATTGGTCATTGAGGGATTTGACTGGGGACCTGCAGTAAGCAAGGTCATTCTTCATGACGCTAACCCAACCAAGGAGACCAGTGCAGCGGATTTTGAGGTGTTTGTAACCCGATCTTCTTCTTTGGGAGAAATTCCTGCCGCGCAAGCATCCGGTAAGCGAACCATTGTTTATTCCTATTCCTCAGATGAAAACGGAAACCGCAAAGAAGATGGAACTCACCTGACTTTGGTGCTCTCAGTCAGTCCTGTCAATCCGCTGGGTTCGGGTATCCAATACCTTCGAATGGGCAATCGCGCTTCGAATGTCTGGATCGATTACGGAGTGAATGTCATCCACACCAAATCAGGAAAAAGCTGGAATGAAGAAGCTGGCCGCATTCGTCCCATTGTAGATGAATTTGACCTGACTGGTAAATTCACCCATGAGAATACGACTTTGACTTATGGAGCTTTTTCTCCAAAAAATCTAAAGACTAAAGCGCCGCTGATCATCTGGCTGCACGGTGGAGGAGAAGGCGGAACCGATCCGACTATCGCTTTGATGGGCAACAAAGCTTTCAATTATGCTTCTCCTGAGTTGCAGGTGCTGTTTGGAGAGGGAGCATTTGTATTGGCTCCACAGACTCCGACTTTCTGGATGAATGCAGGAGAAGGCATGACTCGAGGTAAAACCAATGATATTTACAATGCTGCCGTATTTGCATTGATTCAGGATTTTGTAGCCAAAAACCCGATGGTAGATCCTACTCGAATCTATGTAGGAGGTTGTTCAAACGGAGGTTATATGTCCTTGAAATTGATCCTTGAGCATCCGGATTACTTTGCGGCTGGATACATCTCGGCTTTGGCTTACAACAATGAGTTTATCTCTGATGCTCAAGTGCAAAAAATCAAAAATGTACCGATGTGGTTTGTGCATGCTAAAGACGACATGACTACCAAGCCAGATGAAACCGTAGTTCCTTTGTATCACAGACTCAAGCAAGCTGGTGCTAAAAATGTCTTCTTCACCTACTATGACAATGTATACGACATCACCGGATTCTACGGTGGAAAAGACTATCGCTACAATGGCCACTGGTCTTGGATATATTCCCATGCCAATGTCGCCCGAACCGATTTTGACGGTTCACCGGTAATGCTCAATGGCCGTCCGGTGACCATCATGGAGTGGATGGCTGCCCAGAAAAAGAAGAAGTGATTTGGATTCTTTTCCCCTTTGACCTGCCAGGTTTTCAAAACCTGGCAGGTCTTTTTATTCGTAAACTTGTCCCATGATTTCCACTGAACTGATCAATACCGATTGGGCTCCAAAAGCCGAAAAACAAGGTTGCTTGAGCCCTGAAATGCTCGATTTGATTTATCGGGAAAAATGGTTCAAGCTGTTTGTTCCGACAGAATTTGATGGGCTAGGCTTGACTTTGCCTGAGGCATTGCTCTTGGAAGAGAAAATAGCTCGACTCGATTCGAGTATGGGTTGGACGGTGACACTCTGTGCCGGTGCGGGTTGGTTTGTTGGTTTTTTGGATCAAGAGATCAGTCGGGAAATTTTTGCAGATCCCAAGGTTTGCCTGGCAGGAAGCGGTTTTGTGGGTGGAAAAGCCAATCGACAGGGAGACCATTATGAGATTTCTGGCAGTTGGACCTATGCTTCTGGGGCTTTACATGCGACGCATTTTACAGCCAATTGCGAGATGCTGGAGGACGGAAAAGCGCTTTGGGATGATCAAGGAAAGCCCATGATAAAAGCATTTATCCTGAAAAAAGAAGAAGTGGAAATCCTCGACGGATGGAGCTACATGGGCATGATCGCGACGGGAAGTCATGCCTTCAAAACCGAAAATCTACAAGTTCCTCTACATCGGGCTTTTGAAATCCTTCCAGAAAAAGTCACAAGAACTGAATCGATTTACTACTATCCCTTTCTTCAGTTTGCGGAAGTGACTTTGGCGGTGAATATTCTGGGGATTACCCAACATCTTCAAAAGTTGATTTCGGAGACGTTTTGGAAGCGACATGAATTCCGAAAGTATGATCAAAAGCACTTGGGCTATTTCCTGAAACTTGAACAATTCTGCCAATCCAAATTGGAAACTGCCCGAACAAAATTTTACCAATCCGTAGAAATTTCTTGGAATGAGTTAGAGTCTAAGGGAAAGATTTCATCAAAAACCCTCAAATCAGTCAGCAAATCTAGTCGAAGACTCACTCAAGTCTGCCGTGAAATCAATTCGAAAATGCACCCTTTTGCGGGTTTGGAAGCAGCAAAAACCCACACCGAGCTCAACCGGGTTTGGCGTGATTTCAATACGGTCAGTCAGCATGCTTTGCTGATTTTCCCCTTCTGATTTTGCTACAAAGTCACAAAAAATGTTTTGCTACGAAGGCTCTAAGGCGCAAAGGTTTTGGTAAGGTAATTTAAGAGGGGAGCGTTTGATGATGTTTCTTTCCAAAAAATTTTCATTTTAAGAAACGACAATAGACACATAGAAGAAAAATATGGACAGCTTTCAACCTTTCAAACCTCCCCACTTCCAAACTTTCCAACCACTTCCATTTCCTGACAAGAGTCATAGTTTTTATCAATCGGAAAATAATTTTTATACGAGTTCCTTTTTCTAAATTCGCATATCATTCAATTTAATTTAACTACATACTATGGATACACACGGCAAAAACGGAGGCGACATTTCCAAATGTCCTTTCCACAATGGCTCAATGGCTGCAGCAGCAGGCAAGGGTCAGCAAAACATTGATTGGTGGCCAAACCAACTGAAGCTCAACATCCTTCGTCAGCATTCTTCTTTGTCCAACCCAATGGATGAGGGATTTGACTATGCGAAGGAATTCGAATCGTTGAACTTGGCAGAAGTGAAGGCAGACATCGAAAAGGTGTTGACTACTTCTCAGGACTGGTGGCCAGCTGACTACGGTCACTATGGTCCATTCATGATCCGTATGGCTTGGCATAGTGCCGGTACTTACCGTGTTCAGGACGGACGTGGCGGTGCCGGAACAGGTACGCAGCGTTTCGCTCCGTTGAACTCTTGGCCTGATAACGCCAACTTGGACAAGGCGCGTTTGCTCCTTTGGCCGGTAAAGCAGAAATACGGAAGAAAGCTTTCTTGGGCTGACTTGATGATCTTGACCGGTAACGTGGCTTTGGAATCTATGGGCTTCAAAACTTTCGGTTTCGGTGGCGGTCGTGCAGACGTATGGGAGCCTGAGCAGGATATCTACTGGGGTTCTGAGAAAGAATGGGTTGCTCACCGTAATCCGGAAGCTTTGGAAAATCCACTGGGAGCTACCGAAATGGGCTTGATCTACGTGAACCCAGAAGGTCCTAACAAGGTGCCAGATCCACTTTTGGCTGCAAAAGCAATTCGCGAGACTTTCGGCCGTATGGCAATGAACGATGAGGAAACTTGCGCGTTGATCGCAGGTGGACACACCTTCGGTAAGACACACGGTGCTGCTGATCCGGGCAAATATGTGGGCGCTGAGCCTGCAGGTGCTTCTATCGAAGAGATGAGCACCGGTTGGAACAGTACTTACGGTACAGGTCATGGTGCTGATACCATCACTTCCGGTTTGGAAGGTGCTTGGACCTCTACTCCAGCCAAGTGGGGACATGATTACTTCAAGTTCTTGTTTGAATACGAGTGGGAATTGACCAAGAGCCCTGCTGGAGCACATCAGTGGGTAGCCAAGGATGCCGAAGCGATCATTCCTGATGCTCATATCCCAGGCAAATTCCACAAGCCTTTCATGCTGACTACCGACTTGTCGATGAGATTTGATCCGGAGTATGAAAAGGTATCCAGAAAATTCTATGAAGATCCGGAGTACTTTGCAGACGCGTTCGCAAGAGCTTGGTTCAAACTGACTCACCGCGACATGGGACCTAAGGCCCGTTACAAAGGTCCTGAAGTACCTGCTGAAGATCTGATCTGGCAAGATCCAATCCCTGCGGTAAACCATCCATTGGCTGATGCAGCGGATATCGCTGGCTTGAAAGCCAACATCTTGGCTTCCGGCTTGACCGTAGCCGAGTTAGTTTCTGCTGCTTGGGCTTCTGCTTCTACTTTCCGTGGTTCTGACTTCAGAGGCGGTGCCAATGGTGGCCGAATCCGTCTGGAGCCTCAGAAAAACTGGGAAGCCAACAACCCTGCTCAATTGAACAAGGTATTGGGCGTATTGGCTAGCATTCAGGAAGAATTCAACAGCACTGCAGGTGGAGGCAAGAAAGTCTCCATGGCGGACTTGATCGTATTGGGCGGTTGCGCTGCAGTCGAGAAAGCTGCAAAAGACGCTGGATTTGACATCAGCGTCCCATTCACTCCAGGCCGTACAGATGCTTCCCAAGAAGAAACCGAAGTGGATTCTTTCGAGTGGTTGAAGCCTTGGGCTGATGGTTTCAGAAACTATATGGCAGCAGATTGCACCGTGAAAGCTGAAGAAGCTTTGATCGACAAAGCACAGTTGTTGACCCTTACAGCTCCTGAAATGACTGCCCTCGTAGGTGGTATGAGAGCTTTGGGTGCTAACTGGGATGGAGGTAAGCATGGTGTGTTCACCGCTACTCCTGGGAAGTTGACCAACGACTTCTTTGTGAACCTACTGGATATGGGTACTACTTGGAGAGCGACTTCTGATAAGCAGAATGTATTCGTAGGTAGCGACAGAAGAACCGGTGAGCCTAAGTGGACTGCTACCCGAGCGGACTTGATCTTCGGTTCCAACTCTGAACTGAGAGCTTATGCTGAGGTTTACGGTTGCGAAGACGGTAAAGCGAAGTTTGTAAAAGACTTCGTGGCAGCTTGGAACAAGGTGATGAACTTGGATCGATTTGATCTGAAGTAATCCGATAGAAAAGTGCTAATCACACTCCAAAGCGGTCTCGAAAGGGACCGCTTTTTTTGGGTATTGCCACGAAGGCTCTAAGGCGCTAAAAAGTAGTGTTCAGTGATCAGTCGCAGTGATCAAGATTTATGACCACTGAGACTGATCAATGCTTACTATTTCAGCTTTCAGACTTCAGCTTTCAGACTTTTTAAGATCGCTTCGTCGCAGGAGGGCCTTCCAAAAATACATGTCTTGGAGTTCTGCTCCTCGCGAAGACGTTGTGTCCTGCCTAGTGAGACTGATCACTGCTTACTTTATGGATCTTTTTAGACTGAAAGTTCGGTCTGAATCGTGATCGTTCCACTTAGGATTTTATGCACGGGACAGGCATTGGCGATTGCGAGCATCCGCTCGCGTTGGGTTTGATCCAGGTTTCCGATCAGTTCGATTTTGCGGTGAATCTCCGTTCGTTTTTCTTCCCGATTGACTTCGAGATTGATCTCCAGTTTTACTTCTTCCAATTCCCAGGCTTTGCGATCCGCATACATCCGAAGTGTGGCGCTGGTACAGGCAGCCAAAGAGGAGGCTAACAGTTCGGAAGGAGAAAAGCCCAGATTTTTGCCTCCCACGGTCTCGGGTTCGTCAGCTATCAGGACATTTCCGGAGGAAGAGTGAATCTCGGTTTTGTAAAGCTCTTTTTTGAGGGTTGAGGTTATTTTTGCCATGGGTTTTTTTATTGAATAATCGTTTTTCACCGCAGGCCTGCCTTCCGATAGGCAGGGGCGAGAGAACTGAGAGAAAGTGTTCAGTAATCAGTCTCAGTCAGCAGAAAATCTGCCTACTGAGACTATTTAAAGCCTACTCATTTCAGCTTTCAGACTTTTTAAGATCGCTTCGTCGCAGGAGGGCCTTCCAAAAATACATGTCTTGGAGTTCTGCTCCTCGCGAAGACGTTGTGTCCTGCCTAGTGAGACTGATCACTGCCTACTTCTTTCAGCTTTCAGACTTCAGCTTTCATACTTTTTAAGATCGCTTCGTCGCAGGAGAGCCTTCCAAAAATACATGTCTTGGAGTTCTGCTCCTCGCGATGACGTTGGGTCCTGCCCACTGAGACTGACCACTGCTTACTTTTTTTACTTGCCTTGAAAACTCGGGTAGGGTACAAACTCCTCACTGTCTCCGGGGATCTTGTCAAATTCCTGATTCTTCCATTTTTGCCTGGCTGCTGCCAGAGTTTCCTTGTTTGTTGCCACAAAATTCCAGTCGATAAAACGCTCTTCCGGGAATGCCTCGCCTCCGAAAATGTAAATCGTGCTATTGGCTTCGATGGTGAATTCGCAAAGGGAACTTTCTTTGGCCACTAGGATTTGCTTGGGTCCAAAGCGGTTGCCTTCACTTTCGATCCCGCCTTCCAGAATGTATAAGCCACTTTCTCCAAAAAGAGACGCACCCAAGTTTAGCGTTTGCTTTTCCTGACTTTTGATTTCCAGCATGTACAGCGGGCTATAGGCGGGGACAGGGGAGCGATGTCCCAAGACTTCCCCTGCAATGAGTTTGAATTGGGCAGAGCCATCCGTCCAAGTGGGGATTTGATGTGCTTCGATGTGAGAAAACTCTGGGTCCATAAATTCCCGATCCTTTGGCAAGGCCACCCAAATCTGCAATCCGTGGAGGCTTTTTTCCGAATCTCTCAGGTGATCCGGAGTGCGTTCGGAGTGGACAATTCCTTTTCCTGCGGTCATCCAATTCACCGCGCCGGGTTGGATTTCTATAGCAGTTCCCAGGCTGTCTCGGTGCATGATGCTCCCTTCGAAAAGAAATGTCAAAGTCGAGAGTCCAATATGCGGATGCGGCAAAATATCCATTTGCTCCCGCTCGTTCAGCTTGACAGGGCCCATGTGATCGATGAAAATGAAAGGGCCTATCATGCGCTTTTGGCGAAAGGGGAGCAAGCGGCCTACGAGAAACTTGCCGATATCGGCAGCACGCTCTTCGATGATGAGTTGGAGGTTGGACATGTGTTTTTGATAAGTTAAAAATGAATGGTTTGGCCTAGTAGGTAGCTCTTTTACGGAGTTAACCCCAGTTTGGATTTAGGGAATAGCTTTTTGATTAGCTAAAATCTCAACTCTCTAAGAGTTGCATTCGGAAAATCCACAGCTGGTTGAATTTGAGAAACAACAATAAACCCAGAATGATCCCCGTTCCGATCAGTGCGAAGATATTGACCCATTTCCTTGCCAGCTTGGGGCTTTTTGCCAACTTTTTCAAGCCTTGGTAGGTAATCCATCCCAAGATTCCGCCAAGGGTATTATTGACCAAATCTGTGGCATCAAAGGCTCCATATTTGAGAAAATATTGGCTTGATTCAAAGAGGAAGCTCGAAGTGAGAAAGACCGGTATCAACCGTGGGAGGGTCCACTTTTGCCAAAGTATCCCCGAATACAATCCATAGGGAACAAAAATCAGCACATTGAGGAGCAGTTCATTGCGGTCACCTTGGCCGGGTAATCCAAACAAACGGGGAAAAGGAATCCAATTGATACTTCGTTCTACCCCGGCGTGGTAGGCAACCAAATTAAATTTCAACACGATAATCCATACCAAGGAAATCAGGTAAATCAAAAGTAGGGCGTAGGTAAGTCGCTTAGATTGAAAAAACGAAGTCATGGGAAGTCTGATAAGGCACTCAGTCAGCAGCAAGTGAAATGCCGAAATCCTATTCATCTCTTTTTCTTTGTTGAGAAAGAAGGTTAAAAGAGAGCCTACTCTTTGATTTTCAACCCCACCAAATCATCCAAGCAACCCAAGCGATCCTTTTGGCATCTTTCAAAAAATGACACCAACTATGAAAAAATTGCTACTTCTCGGATTCGGCTTGACCATAAGCAGTTTGCCTCTTTTCTCCCAAACGCTGACGCCCGAACAGGTCCAAGCGGATCTGAAAGTTTTTAGAGAAAGTTTGGAGGCATTTCATCCTGAGCTGGATCGCTATCAGACACGGGAGGAGTTTCTTCAGCAGCTGAATGCTTTAGAAAGTAGTGTGAAGCAACCTCTTTTGCAGCAGGAATTTTACCAAAAAATGCTCCCCATATTGGCGAATATCAAGGATGGACATCTCAAATGGATTGTGCAGGGCAAAGATCAGTATTACCCTTTTTTTGAAGAGCAGCTGTTTCCGATTCAGGTGCATGTGGATCGCGAGAAAGTCCTTGTGCTGCGGAATATCGGAACCGAATCAGTACCCGCATTCGCCAAAATCACTTCGATTAATGGACTACCCATCCAAGAGGTGGTCGCCACTCTGTTGGCTAATTCCACATTTGGCGACGGAGACAGTGAGGGAGGGAAATACTTCCAGTTGAACAGGTACTTCTCAGCCTTGTATGCCAATCAATTTGGAGTAGCTGAAACGTATTCTATTGGAATGGAGGTCGATGGAAAGCATTCAATTGTGGAGTTGAAAGGCGTCAACAAAGACCAAATCGAATCTGCATTCCCGCCTGTAGAAGCCCCTTTTTCTTTTGAAATCAAAGAGAATAAGATTGCGGTCATGACGATTCATCGATTTTTTACTTATCCGGGAGAACCTGATTTTAAGCGTTTTTTGAAAGATAGTTTTGCCAAAATCCAAGCTCAAGGTATCCAAAAGTTAATCCTGGACCTTCGTGGAAACGAGGGAGGAAATGAAAAACTAGGGATTGAATTGTATCGCTATCTGGCAAAGGAGCCATTCGTCTATTATGGAGAGGTGACCTCTCGACCCAATCAAAAACTACCCTTTGATACCCATACTTCGCTCTTGTTTCGGTTGGCCAACTCGTTTTCTAAAAAACAATCAGAAAAGTCCCAGTTCAGATTTGCGCCTTCCGGAGTCACCAAGCCCTATTCGAATGCATTTCAGGGAGAGGTGATGGTATTGGTAGATGGTCAGACTTTTTCTGTGGCAACCGAATTTGCATCAAGAGTGAAGGCAGACGGCAGGGCCAAATTTATCGGGGAGGAAACAGCAGGAGGCGCGGCACTCAATAGCAGCGGGTTCTTTACCATTGTCACCCTGCCATATTCCAAAATTGATCTGGGTATTCCTCGATTAGGCTTTCACATGGCCAACCTTCCGAACGAGATTGACCCTCGAAGGGGAATTATTCCCGATTTGAAAGCAGGACTGACTGCCGAGGACAAGATTTCGGGAAAAGATTCGGTAATGCAATTGGCGATCGATCTGATGAAGTAAGGGTCAGCTGGATAGGAAAAAGAATCCCAAAGGCAGCTTTTGGATTACAAGTTTTGAACCTTTGGGATTTTCAGTATGCTGTGGTGGAATGCTTCAAATTAGGAGGTCATAGAAAGCTGGATAGCATCGGCTATTCCACCAAGGCATTGGTGAAAAGATCCTGCTGAAGGATTGCCGGTTTCTCCAGATTTTTTTCAACCAACCATTCCAAAAATGCCCTAACCCGAGTAGGATTCATGTGTCCGAAGTTTCCATCTTCTGCAAAATAGGGACTCGAAAGCTCCAGTGCACGATGCAAATCCACCGCCTGCTGATCGTAAGGAGTGAGGTAGGGATGAAGAAGCGCGACTGCTTTTTCGGGATTTTCCACGGCAAACTGATAGCCGAGTTGAGTAGCTCTGATAAAACGGGTATAAGCATCCAAGTGCTGATTCATTTTCTCCTTTTTGGTGAATATTACCGGGGAATAGCCATAAGGGATGTCGTAGTCCTTCAGGTAAAACTTATTCAGGGTGATGTTTTTTGTGGCTGCTTCCATACCTTCCCAGTTATCAAAAATCCAGGTTGCATCCGCTTCTCCTGTCAAAAGGGTGTTCCAAATGCCGAGTTTCTCAGGGTAACTGAGTTGGATTTGTCCGGTTCCGCCAGCATTTTTCACCATCTCCTGGATGATATGATCTTCGTAGCGGGCTTTGTAGGAGGCATAGATCCGCCCGTCAAGATCTTTCATGGACTTTACAGGCGAGTCGCCTAGGGATACCACGCAACTCAAATCCAGCTGTAGAATAGCATAGATAGCCACGGCATCCACCCGATTTGCTTTGTTGTTGAGACTGATCACCGTCTCAAAAGGGGCAATGGAAAAATCGGCTTGGTCGAGTTCCAGCTTTTTGCCGGGAGTCACTTGGTAGTGATCATCCAAAGGATTCAGCAGCTCCAAATGTATGCCTTGTGCTGAGTAAAATCCGAGTTCCTTAGCTACAAAAAGCCCGATATGATTGACGTTTGGTGTCCAGTCAAGGGCAATTTTGAGGGTTTGCATGTGAGTTAGATTTGGGTCAAAGGGTGTTTTGGCCGCAAATATATTTTTGGAATTTGGGGATTCTCACCAATCAAAAATGAATCTTCCATGAAATCTTTTTATAGGAAACATGGGTATATCTCACTCCCGAGCTACGGTGCTTTAAAGAAAATCTGTCCTGAATCCTTAAAACCAATATCCGTATTTCAGAAAGATGGAGGAAATGTAGGCTCCCCCATTGGTACCGATGCTGATCATGTGTTTTTGGTGAATAAGGGAGGAAATTCCCAAGCTGATAGCACCTGACATCCCTTTTTGGGTTGGGTCATTCGGTCTGGAAATGGACTCCGAACTATACATCAGTCCGGGCATAAGAAATAGAGAAGGGTTCCAGTTTTTCTCAGGTAGGAAGTTGACCCTGATTCCGGCTACCAGTCCCAAGCCGGTGTTTTTTTGATCATAGCCACTGAGAAAAGTCTTGCCTGAATGGTAATCAAAAAGAAGTTGGGATTCCAGCTGGATGACCTTTTCCCTCCGACCTGCATAATGGATGGAAAAGCTGGGTCCACCACCGCCACTGAGTATTCCTGCATTAATTCCACCGTGCAACCCAAAGCCACTGGTTTTTGGAGCTTCCTGACTTTGAGCTTTTGCAAATTGGATTTGAAAAAAGGGGCATGCCATGATCAGCAGTAAAACTGCACACTTGGCGTATTTGGATGCGGAGAAACGGTGGCTAGACATGAGGAAGGATTGAAGTGGATTCTTCGAAATTTAAGAACTTCAGTCAATTTCACCTCGATAACGGAATGGTTACGATAGTAGGGAAGGATAAAGCGTCAAGAATTTCGATCGGGATCGGAATTAGCTTTGGGCCAGTATAGGGGGGAACTTCACTCTTCGTCCAATTGGCCTTCATAGAAGCTAAGGAGATACCATATTCAGATGTTCCAAATCAGTTTTCGTTTGCCCATTTTTCAAATTCTTCATCCAATTGGTCCTGACTAATAAAAAGGCCTTGTTTGATCTGCTCTTGCGATTGCTTGATTTCGGCCCGCTGTTCAGCGGTCAGGTGGAGGATTTGGGATTTACTGTCCAAGATCGTTTTGATGGCTTCCAGGCAAGCAGTATCCTCGATTTCCGAGATTCGCTGAATCAGGTGCTTTTTTAGGTCTAGGATAGTCATAGCTTGTGAAGTTTGATTTGAACTTACGGAAAAATTCATTGAATGGCTTGAAATCTAATTGCATTCCGATAGCTATAGGAATGGTTTGATGAGAAGGGTGAGGTTACAAAATTCAACTAGCCTACAATAGTACTTCAGATATTATTGAGAGAAACTACGCCTAGAGTGGGTACTTCCGAAGTACCCCTCCCCACTTCGGAACTGACTTCAGTGAGTTCAGAACCGAACTGGTTCAGTTAAAAGGTGAACTCACTGAGTTCGGAACCGAACTAGTTCAGTAAAAAGATGAACTTACTGAGTTCGGAACCGAATTAGTTTAGTTAAAAGGTGAACTTACCGAGTTCGGAACCGAATTAGTTCAGTTAAAAAGTGAACTCACTGAGTTCGGAACCGAATTGATTCAGTTAACAAGTGACTCAGTTCGGTTCAGAACTGAGACGAGTAGGTTCGGAAGTGGGGTAGGGAGCGATTTGGGACGGGAAATGGATCGAATGGCATCCCGACAGCTGTACGGGGTTGGAAGGATAAGAGGGTGGAATTTCTAACTTCACCCAGCGCTAAATTGAACTTCAGAGGTGTAGAGAAGAGACTACACCTAGTGGGCAAATGGATCGAAATACAAATTCGAATATAAATTAGCGGGAAATCTTATATTAGTAAAAATCAAAGCAATGAATATTTTTAGAAGATTTTTCGGGACAAAAAGTGAAACAAAAACACAAGGACAAATTGCATCAGTTGAAAAATTTCCAAAATTCAATTATGAATTGGAGTTCCTTCAAGCATTAAACAAAAGTCCAACTTCAAAACTGTTCGGGTTAAATTCCTATTGGGAAGATCGGTACAAGGAATTACTTGGAGATTTAAAACCAATCATTGATGGTTTTATTACTGAAGGTTTTTTGGTAAAAAGCCGCAAAGAAGAATCATTAACTATAAAGGAATTAAAGGATTTTCTAAAAAAACATGGTCTTTCAACTACAGGAAATAAGGAGGTACTCGTCCAAAGAATCTTAGAAAATGATGTTGATGACAGCTTATTGAAAAACTTGGATTCCTTTTTTAAACTGACTGAAAAAGGAAAGGAGGAGATAAGAACCTACAAAGAGAAATTTGATCTAGAGTATTTGGATTTCTTTAAATCTCAAGCAGACATTTTTGGAAGAGGTGAACTTCAAATATTTATTTCAAACCATTTCAAAGTAAAGTCCGCTTTCCCAGACCAAAGATCAATGGGGTTAGGACACGACGCGATATCTGAAAAAACTAAGAATATACTTCAGTATTTAACTGGAAAGAATGAATTAAGGCTTCTTTCGGGATTAACAAAAGAAATGGAATTAAAGGTTAGGTCTGTGATAGCAATTTTAGCTGTTAATTTCCGTTTACCTGTCAATTTTTCAGAAGAATATTTAAAAGATCTAGATCTATTAGTATTGAAGGATCTATGTGTTAATTTTTTTGGAAAAGAATCAGAAAATGAAAATCGAGTTTCACTTTACAATTGTTTATTCTTTGAATATAATACACTTTGGAATTACTACACTTTAGAAGAGCTTAAAGAAATTCCAAAAAGAGAAAGGCTTTTAAGTAAATATTTTGGAGTTCAAATAATTAATAATAGTTGTTGTAGTAATAGGGAATTAAGAATTGAAAAATATTATTGGGAAGAATTAGGGATTATTCCAGTTTTACCAAGATCACTTGGATGCATGTGTATTTACAATGCCTTTAGAGAAGAATGAATCCATTATTATTCAAGTAAAAATAGATTCGATTAATTACCAATCTTCGGATTTTTGACTTTTCATATATGGTTCTAACCGAGATGAAAAAATTGTAAAGAATTCATGAACCCCAACTAAAAATGCACCTGAGTAATTTGCAGAAGCCATATCCTTGTTTTTTGGTTGGGAAATCAAATCGAATGCTTTTCGATGTTCAAGGTGTTCCTCAATTGTAACTTCAAAATCAACCGTTCTAAATGAATAAAGAGATTGGTAAGTGACACTGTTTTCAGCGACGAAATCCTTTAAAGTATATCTTAATCTATTGTCCTTTAGTTCAAAAATCAATACGTGCTTAACCGAGGCCTTACCTGTAACTTTCTCTAATCTTCCAGACTTGGTTTCATACCAAATTAGTGGTACATCAGCTCTTCCTTTTACTACAATTACACCGTTCAAAGTGTCATCCATGTCAATTGCAGCATCTGTGCTTTTGTAGTTTTCAGCAATAAACTTTTTAGCAAACCCATAAAGCTCAGCCATTTTTGATCCTTCAATTTCTATTACTTCTTGATAAATAATTTTTCCGTCTTTGATAGATAGATCTTGTGGTGGTTCAATAATGCTTGGATATTTTTGAGCAAAAGAATTTGATATAATTAAAAAAGATAGAATTGCTGCTAATTTGGATTTAATACGGATCATAATTTTATAAATTTAAGAAAAATGATTTAACAATTTTTGTATTGATCTCTAAAGTTTGTCTCATCGAACCTGCGAGCATTTTTTGTGAAATGCAAATTCATTTGGATAGAAGAGCGTAGTTACAAACCACTCTCAGAGGGGCCCTATTTGTATATACAGTATTGCCGGCTTTTATTCATAAGTAGATTTAGCAGTTCTAAATTCAATTTGATTGCTATTCCTTGGATTATTAAGCCAATAAAATTGATTGTTATATCTAATTAGTAAACCAGTTAGCCCGTCAAATTCGGAATTAACAAAGAACTCTCCAAGCTGAAAAGACTTTTCTTTTGTTCCAATATTCAAAGACGCACCACCAAGAAACTGAACCCAATAATCATTTGGATCTTTTAATGTATCAAATGTTAAGTCTATACCTACGAAGAAAGGGATTCCTTTGTTAATTATGACTTGCTGATAAATTCTTATTTTCGATAAAATATCAGATGCGATCTTGCTCTGGTTAATTTTCGGTTTTTCTACATTATAGGAATAAAGTATATAATTCTTAATTCCGTTCGTATTTGTGATTTCTATATTGAACTGGTTTTCGTAATTTAATACATCACCTGCTTTAAGAGTTTTTACAAAAATCCATTTCTTTATTACATTGAAAGATAAATCTAAATCAAACTCTAATTTCTTTTTTATCTGCTCAATATGGACATAATAGGGTTTCTGAATTGTTTTTAGACGTTCGGCTAAATCGTATAATTTTCTATCGTTTAGTTTATCAGAATCAGAAATATTAAATCTTTTGACATCAAAATAGGCTGAACTATTGGTTAGAAAATTAATCTTGAAGTCTGGTTTTTTACCTTCAAAAATAGGTTCATATATATAGTTAATCGATTCTCTTTCTAAAAACTCAGCAAATCTTAGTTCTGAAATTTTTGATAAGAAGTTGGTTTTATTCTTTTCCTTCTTAAAACCTCGAATGAATTTACCCTTATTTGTCCCTGAAAGCTGCTCAATTTCTAAAATAAAATTAGGGTTACTCTCAAGAAATTCTTCTAGTAAGGATTGTTTCATTTTTTATAATTAATTGCTGGTAAATTGTCAATCTATTATCCTTTGGTACACTTATCAGCTCATTAAGGCTTGCGATATGCTCCTTTTTTATTTCTCTACTCTTTCCTTTCCATCACCATCACCACCCGATTGGGTACATATAAATGTACCTGTTGGTCTTTGTCGGTAGGGTACACGATGGACCTGTCGAGGCGCTCGAAGCCTCCGTAGATTTTTTCATCGGAACTGACGAGAATATGGTAGGTTCCTGCCTCGGGCATACGAATCGGAAAACCAAAAAAGGACTCGGTAGGATGGAAGGAAAACACAAAAATCAATCCCCCACGGATATAGGCTAGGATCTTCTTGTCGGCATCCAAGTAGAGTTGCTCGGCAGGAGGGGCGGAGAGGAGATGGTGCTTGGTAGCAAGATGGATCATTACTTTGTCCCAGGCATCGAGTTGACGGTAGCGGAGGTGATGCGTGTCCACGAGTGACCACTGCCGACGGGCGTATTGGTAGCTCCAGTCGTTGCCCAGTCGGGGGAAGTCCACCCACTCAGGATGTCCAAATTCATTGCCGATAAAGTTCAGATAGCCCTCACCCCCCAAAGTCAGTGTGATCATGCGGATCAGTTTGTGCAGGGCGATGCCACGGTCTACGACGAGGTTTTGCTCCAGTACCGACATAGAGAAGTACATTTCCTTGTCCATCAGCCAAAAGGCGATGCTTTTGTCCCCCACCAGCGCCTGATCATGGCTTTCGGCATAGGCAATGGATTTTTCCAGTTTGGGTCTATTGGTCAGTTCGTGCCACAGCTCAAACATGTCCCATTGCTCGTCCAGCTTATGCTTCAGGGTCTTGATCCAGAAATCCGGAATCCCCATGGCCAGACGAAAATTGAATCCTAAGCCTCCTTCATCGACTCTTCGGCTCAGCCCCGGCATGCCACTTACCTCTTCGGCTATGGAAATGGCCAGGGGTTTCAACCCATGGATCAAAGTATTAGCCAGCTGAAAGTAGAGTACAGCCTCTTCGTCCACTCCGGCATCGAAGTACTTCTCCGCCGAGTCAAAGGACACGTGTCCGTGGTGGTGGTAGAGCATGGAGGTGGCCCCGTCAAATCGGAACCCGTCAAAGTGAAACTCCTCCAGCCAGTAGCGGATATTGGAGAGTAGAAACTGCTGTACTTCCCATTTGCCGTAGTTGAACAGCTTGGAGTCCCAGCCCTCATGATAGCCCCGCGCACCGGCGTGGAAGTATTGATCTTCGCTGCCGTCGAATTCATTGAGGCCTTCGAGGACGTTTTTTACGGCATGGGAATGCACGATGTCCATAATCACCGCGATACCCATTTCATGGGCGGTGTCGATCAGACTTTTCAGTTCCTCCGGCGTCCCAAATCGGGAAGAGGGGGCGAAGAAATTGGATACATGGTAGCCAAAGGAACCGTAGTACGGATGCTCCATCACCGCCATCATCTGAATGGCATTGTAGCCCCCGGCTTTGATACGGGGGAGAATCAATTCTTCGAATTCCTTGTAGGTGCCGACACCGAGTTTTTCCTGAGCCATTCCCACATGGCATTCGTAGATGAGGGGCATTTTGGCAGGTTCTTTCAGGGAAAAATGCTGGTCTGTCCAAGCAAAATCACGTTCGGGAAACCAGAGTTGCCCGGCAAAGTCGTGGGTTTTTTCGTCCTGAATCACCCGACGGATGTAGGCAGGAATCCGGTCGAGGTCGGTATCGTTGGAACCGATCACTCGTACCTTAATCTTGCTGCCGTGGATGAAGGTGTGGTGGTACTGTTCAAAAGGGAGGAAAATCTCCCAATCTCCCCGATGGTTCTTTTTTAGCGGATGCGAGTTGCGGTCCCACCAGTTGAAATCCCCCATTAGAAATAGGGCCTTGGCAGCCGGTGCCCACTCCCGATAGATCCAGCCGTTGCGGATTTTATCGAAGTGGATGCCATAGTACTCGTGCATCCGAGCAAACTCGAGGATACTGCCAGAGTAGTCGTTGATGGTGCGGATTGCGGATTGGAAATTTTCAAACCGACGTGTGATAGCAGGTGCAAAGGGCTCCAACCAGGCTTCGTCAGAAAGGATTTGTAGCGGTTTTTGGCTCACAAAAAGTGGGAATTTGGTTGCAATGAAATTAGGAAAAATTGGGGGTTCGACAAGCTCACCCCCCCAAAATTCGACAAGCTCACCCCCCTAAAATCAACAAGCTCACCCCCGAAATTCGACAAGCTAATTTGCCAAAATTCGACCTTTGAAGTCACGGAGCTTGTCTAGATTTATCTCCGAAATTCGACCTTTGAAGTCACGGAGCTTGATCCCTGAGCTAGGCTTTTGAGCTTTTAGAAATGTCGAAGCTAGATCCCTGAGTTTGGCTTTTGAGCTAGTCGAAAAATGTCGAAGGGGAAGTTGTTTTTACTCTTGCTCAATTTCACAAGAAGGTCCAAATCACCGTTGATCAAAGCTTCCTTTTTGGCATGAGTCCATTTTTGAATTTGTTTTTCCCTGTAGAAGGCCTCATCAATCCTGTCGAAGGTTTCACAATAGACAAGTTTAATCGGAAGATGTTTTCGGGTAAAATTGGCTCCTTCTCCATTTTGATGCTGTTCCAATCTCCTATCTAAATCGATTGTACTTCCAGTGTAGTATTGTCCGTTACCGCAAAGCAATATGTACATGTACCCTCTCATATTAATAAAAATTCAACTACTGATTTTGAAAAAGATATGAGTTAAAAATAAATCTTCTAACGGTTATTACGAAGCGTTTCTTAAAGGATTTATAATTGAAATATGTCTCAATCTTGAATCAATAAGTCTGATTGGTTAGGATAAAAAAGAGAGTTGAGGTTCGACAAGCTCACCTCCCCATAAGTTCGACAAGCTCACCTCCCCATAAATTCGATAAGCTCACCTCCCCATAAATTCGGCAAGCTCACATCCCTTTAATTAAGTCGAAGCTCGTTCCTTAACTTGACTTTTGAGCTAGTCGAAAAATGTCGAAGCTCGATCCCTGAGCTTGTCGAAGGGGGAGAGCCTAGTGTTTCTCATACACCATCTCCGGCTCTCGTACTTCTACGTTTCCGGCAGTGTTAATCACATCTAGGGTGACTTGCTTTAGCTCATTGACGAGCATCGGGTCATACTTAGCTGCCACTCTGATGTAGTTTTCGGTAAAGCCATGCATTTTGCCGTCTTCCACATCTTCTTCAAAAAGTACGGAAAAAGTCTGCCCCAAATTTTCCTCGTAAAACTTCCTTCTTTTCTTCTCAGATAGGATTCGCAGCATTTTGGAACGCTCGTTTCGCTTTTTCAGCGGTACAATTCCATCCATTTCCACAGCGCGGGTATTGGCTCGCTCGGAATAAGTAAATACATGGAGATAGGAGATGTTTAGCTCGTTGAGGAAATTGTAGGTTTCCAGAAAAAGCTCATCCGTTTCACCGGGAAAACCCACGATCACATCCACTCCTATGCAGGCATTTGGCATCAGGGTTTTGATCTTGCTTACCCGATCCTCGTAAAGTTCGCGCAGGTAGCGCCGACCCATTTTCCTTAATATAGTGTTGGATCCGGACTGTAGCGGGATATGGAAGTGGGGGACAAAGCGCTTGGATTGGGAGACAAACTCGATGACCTCATTGGTTAACAGGTTGGGTTCGATGGAAGAGATTCTAAATCGATCTATGCCTTCCACCTCATCCAATGCCATGACCAAATCGGCAAATCGCTCCACACGCTTTCCATCTACAATTCCAAAGTCACCGATATTCACTCCGGTGAGCACGATTTCCTTTACATCAGTCGCGGCGATTTCGCGTGCAGATGTCAAAACAGACTCGATGGTATTGCTTCGGCTTTTTCCTCTTGCCAGAGGGATCGTGCAAAACGCACAACCGTAATTGCAGCCATCCTGAACCTTCAAAAATGTTCTGGTTCGGTCATTGATCGAATAGGCGTTATTAAAAGAGCGGGCTTCGGTGATTTCGCTTGCCAGCACTTTGGCCTCTTGTTCTTTGGCAAAGTCACCTAGGAGCTCGTGAAGTCTGAATTTTTCTGCAGCACCCAGTACAGCATCCACTCCTTCGATTTCGGAGATTTCGGTGGGTTTGAGTTGTGCATAGCAGCCAATGATGGCTACATAGGAGTTTGGGGATATTTTTTTAGCCTCTTTGACGATCTTTTTACACTTCTTATCGGCATTCTCGGTCACCGAACAGGTATTGATGATGAAAATGTCGGGATTTTCCTGAAAATCGACTTTCAGGTAGCCTTTTTCCTCAAATTGTCTACTGATTGTGGACGTTTCTGAGAAATTTAGCTTACATCCGAGTGTATAAAAGGCAACTTTTTTCAATTTTCTCCTTTTTGTAATGAATTGCAAAGGTAAATAATCCCATCCTTTTTACAATTTTCGAAATTAGGAGCCTGAAACACACTTTTTTTCGGGTTAAGGCTATAAAAACACCATGTTTTTTTGAAAAAAGTGGAAATTTTTTGAAAAAAGACTTCAAAAAAGTGCCCAACTCTTTTTCGGAAACATATTTTTCTATTTTTGTGGGTGTAATCTTAAACCACAAATTGTAGATATGGCAACATTGAGACAACAAGCCTTGGCAATGGTTCAGGCTAGACCTAGAGTGAGTGTAACCCCTCCCTCCACTAAAATTTCTGACTTCTTCGGTACCAATGTGTTTGGTCCTGCACAAATGAAGCAGTCTTTGGCCCCTTCCGTGTACAAAAAAGTAATGGAAGCGATCGACAAAGGATCCAAAATTGATCCAGCCACCGCTGAGGAAGTTGCATCTGCAGTAAAAATCTGGGCGATTACCAAAGGCGTAACACACTATACTCACTGGTTCCAGCCATTGACAGGATCTACAGCTGAGAAGCACGATTCCTTCTTTGATATGTATGCTGGTATGGAGAAATTCAAAGGATCAGCTTTGGTTCAGCAGGAGCCTGATGCTTCTTCCTTCCCAAATGGTGGCATCCGTTCTACCTTCGAGGCTAGAGGATATACCGCATGGGATCCATCTTCTCCGATTTTCATTTTTGACAAGACGCTTTGTATCCCGACCATCTTCGTGTCTTACACTGGAGAGGCTTTGGATTACAAGACGCCATTGTTGAAGTCTATGGAGGCAATCAATGAAGCTGCTGTTGCCATTTGTCAGCTTTTTGACCGAAACGTGAGAAAAGTAACCCCTTCATTGGGTATTGAGCAGGAATACTTTGTAGTAGATAAGGCGCTTTATGCTGCTAGACCAGACTTGGTGATGGCTGGCAGATCTGTGTATGGTCACACTCCTGCAAGAGGTCAGCAGTTGGAGGATCACTACTTCGGTTCGATCCCTACACGAGTGAAGGACTTCATGATGGATTTTGAAGTGGAAGCTCACAAGTTGGGTATTCCGGTTTCTACCCGTCACAACGAAGTAGCTCCAGGTCAATTTGAAGTAGCTCCAATTTTCGAAGAAATCAACAAGGCAATCGACCACAATCAATTGCTAATGGACTTGATGGACAAAGTGGCTGAAAAGCACAGCTTGAAAGTCTTGTTCCATGAAAAACCATTTGCAGGTGTGAATGGCAGCGGTAAGCACAACAACTGGTCTTTGATTACTGATACTGGAGTTAATTTGTTCCAGCCTAGCAACTCAGCTAGAGAAAACTTGCAGTTCTTAGTCTTCTTGGTAGCTACTGTAAAGGCAGTTTATGACCATGCTGATTTGTTGAGAGCAAGTATTGCCTCTGCATCCAACGACTTCCGTTTGGGAGCAAACGAAGCACCTCCTGCGATCATGTCTGTTTTCTTGGGTGCTACACTTTCCGAACTTCTTGATGAATTGGAGAAAAACGGAAACGTGAAAATCGAGAAGGGTGACAACATGTACATGAAATTGGGTATCTCCAAGATCCCAGAAATCATCCTAGACAATACTGACAGAAACAGAACTTCTCCTTTTGCTTTCACCGGTAACAAGTTTGAATTCCGTGCAGTGGGTTCATCTGCCAACTGTGGTGGTCCAATGATGACACTTAACGTGATCGTTGCTGAGGTATTGAAGCAGCTTTACAAGGATATTGAAAAGGAAATGAACGCTGGCAAAGAGAAGAAAATTGCCATCGTAAATGTGCTTAGAAAGTACATCAAAGAATCCAAAAAGATCCGTTTCGAAGGAGATGGTTATTCTGAGGAGTGGGCAAAAGAAGCTGAGAAGAGAGGTTTGAATAACTTCAAATCCACACCAGATGCTTTGGATGTCTATACCAAAAAAGCTACGAAAGAGCTATTTGAGAAACATAGTGTGCTCAATCATGTGGAGGTTCATGCTCGTCATGAAATCGAATTGGAAGCATACATCAAGAAGGTGCAAATCGAAAGCCGTGTGATGGGTGATTTGGCTTTGAATCATATCATTCCTACTGCGATCTTGTATCAAAACAAGTTGATCGAAAATGCGAATGGATTGAAAGGTCTAGGATTGGATAATTCTGCTCCGGTAGAAACAATCAAAGACGTGTCCAAGCACATTGCTAACTTGAGAACATTCGTCAATGAGATGACTGAAGTCAGAAAGCAGCTAAATAAGGAAGAGGACGTAACCAAGCGAGCAAAAGGATACCAGAAAGAAGTCAAAGAAGCTTATTTCGATAAAATCCGATATGCAGTTGATAAGCTTGAACTTCTGGTAGATGACGAAAGCTGGCCTCTTGTCAAATACCGTGAGATGTTGTTTATCAGATAATTTTAATTTAATAGATTTCAAAAGCCTTCTTCGGAAGGCTTTTTTTTTGACCAAATCTCTATGAGTTGTCCTATTCTTTAAACCTAGGCCTCATTTTTCTTCAAGGATTGAACTAAGTGTAGAGCATAATTAGAAAGGAGTTTTTAATCCTTTATAAAAAAAAAAGTTATAGACCTACTGGTGCCCATAATTTGATTACCTGATTTAAATTATCACAGTTGAGTCATAAAAGGTAATCACTATGTGAAAAAGCCCGAAATAGTACAAAAATCATATTATTTATTGCATTATTTAAATTTCCACTTCGATAAAAAATGAAATTTAGGAGATTTTTTGAGAGCGAAATTTAGGGAATTCTCGAAGTAATGGAAAAAAGGAATGTTTTATTTACTGGATTATAATAAAAATAAGTTTTTTTCTTCAAATGTTTTTTAAAAAATTTAATTAATTAGTCTCCATCATTTAAAAAAATAATCTATTCTATTTGAATCGATTTCAAAAATTTCTAGCTTTCACACTAGTTGACTACAAGAGGGGGATTAATGCTGTTTTTTTAGCTCTTCTTTGAGTCTGATCAAGGTCCAGCATACTAAATGACATATATATGGTGCAAGGTTTACTTCTTCCTTTCTCCTCTAAAGCATCCGGTTTTCCGGAAAATTCAAACAAATTATTTCTAACCTTTTATTACCAGCTATGAGAAAGTTTCTATCAATCGCTTTCGCATTGGTAGTGCTGTGTACTGTATCAGTGACGGCACAAGACCAAAGAAGAGTATTGAGAGGGAAGGTCACTGCATCGACAGATCGCCTTCCCATGCCGGGTGTAACTATCCTGGACAAGAGTAATCAATCGGGTACTACGACCAATGTTGATGGTGAGTATTCGATTTCGGTGACGGATAAGTCCGTTTTGGTTTTCTCCTTCATTGGATATGCCAGCAAAGAATTCACAGTGGGTAGCATGACCCAGCTGGATGTAGAACTTGAGGAAGATTCAAGGGTATTGGGAGAAGTAGTGGTAGTAGCACTCGGTCTTACCAAGGAAAAGGAAAAGGTCGGATATTCTGTCTCTACAGTAAAAAGTGATGTCTTGGATCGAGCTAGAGAAACCAATGTGGCAAACTCCCTAGCAGGTCAGGTAGCCGGTTTGGTGGTAAAAGGTACAAATGGTGGTCCTGGTGGATCATCCAATATCGTGCTTCGTGGTCTTCCAAGCATCTCCGGTACGGGTTCTCCTCTTTTCGTAATCAACGGTGTTCCTATGGATAACTCCCAAAGAGGATCTGCAGGTGAGTGGGGTGGTAGCGACAACGGTGATGGTATCGGTAACCTAAGCCCTGATGATATTGAGACGATGACCGTATTGAAAGGTCAGGCTGCGTCTGCTCTTTATGGTGCTAGAGCATCCAACGGGGTAATTCTTATCACAACAAAAAGCGCTAAGAAAGGTGGAGATTGGTCTTTGACTTACAACCTGAACCTTATGTCCGAACAAGCAATGGATTTCACCAATTTCCAAAATGTTTACGGTCAGGGTACGGGAGGCAAACGTCCACTCACTGCAACCGATGCTCAGACTTCAGGTAGATTTGCTTGGGGTGAAAGAATGGGTGGTAATGTAATTGGCTACGATGGTAATCAATATCCATATGCACCTTCAAGTGAGAGTTTCATTGATTTTTACAGAAGAGGTACCAATACTACAAATACAGTATCTGTTTCAAAAGGATTAGGAAAAGACGGCGCTTTCAGACTTTCTCTTTCAAATTTGAAATCAAACTCTATTGTTCCAAACAGTGGTGTGGATCGACTTAACATCAACTTGAATGTGGATCAAAATATCACTGACAAGTTGAATGTAACTGCTATGATCAACTATGTGGATCAAAAATCTACTAATATTCCTTTCTTGAGTGATGGGCCTAAAAACCCTAACAACTTCATGTTTTTGGCTCCTAATGTCCGTCCGAGCATTTTTGCTCCGGGGTATGATGCTGCTGGAAATGAGATCGTCTTCAGTGATGATATTTACGTAACCAACCCTTATTTCATTGTTAACAAGGGTATCAATGACCTAGGTAGAAAGCGTACAATTTCTGCTTTATCAGCGAAATATAGCTTCACTCCAAAAATCTACGCTATGCTTCGCGTGGGTAATGACGTATCCAATGATGACTTCTTCTCAGTAGATCCTACAGGTTTGGCTTACACTGCCAATTTGCAAGGGGGTTTGGGAGGTAGAGGTCTTTCTACTCGTACAGAACTCAACGTAGATGCTTTGTTTGGTGGTGACTTTAAGCTTACTGATGACATTTCTCTAGATGCATTAGCGGGTGGTACAATCAGAAAAAACAACTTTGAAACTGTTGGTGTTAGTGGTTCCCGATTTGTAATTCCTGGTCTTTACTCTCCTTTCAACGTGGTGAACTTCGGCCGTTCTTACGGTTTCCAAGCTCGTGAGGTGCAGTCAGGTTTCTATTCAATTGGACTTGGATACAAGGATTTCTTGACTTTGACAACTACTGGTAGATACGATGTGTACTCTACGCTTCCGATGAATAACAATAGCATCTTCTCACCTTCCGTGACAGGAGCGTTTTTGTTTGACAAGTTTTTGAACATGCCTTCTTTGGATTTTGGTAAGTTGAGAGCATCTTACGCAGTTACAAGCGGTGAGCCATTTGGAGCGTATCAGACTCAGTTCTACTACAACTCTGCCAATGCTTATGCAGGTGTCCCTGCGGGTTCATCTCCACTTGGATTGCCAAACTTATCTTTGAAGCCTTTCACCACGGATGAAATTGAAATTGGTTTTGACTTGAGTTTCTTCAAAACCAGACTCTCATTCGATGTGGCTTACTTTACTAAGACGACCAACAATGAAATCATGAATGCAAGTTATTCTATTGCATCAGGTTTCGGTTCGGGTGTAGTTGCAACAGGTTCTACTCGAAATCAAGGTTTAGAAGTATTGGTAACTGGTGTTCCAGTACAGACTGCAAACTTCACATGGAAGTCTTCTCTCAACTTCACTAATGTGAAAAATGAGGTATTGAGCACAGATCCAAACAACAATCCAATCAACCTTGGATCAAACCGAGCAACTCTTGGTAATGCGGTGACTGCTTATGTTGTAGGTCTTCCAGGTCCTCAGATTCGTGCTTATGACTATAAGTATGATGCAAGCGGCAATATCGTTGTAAACAATGCTGGTATTCCTGAAAGAGGAGAACTTAAAAACTGGGGTTCTGTACTTCCTAAGTTCTATGGTGGTTGGAATAACGAATTCAATTATAAGAGCATTTCTTTTGGCGTCTTGGTTGATTACAACTTTGGTAACAAAGTATTGTCAGCAACTGAATTTTACTCTCATTTCAGAGGCTTGCACCAAAACACACTTGAAGGTCGTGAAGGTGGTGTGACTACTAATGAGATTACAGCAACTGCTGAAAATTACTACAGAGGATTGGTACAGAACGTAACTAGAACCAGCGTAGTAGACGGAGATTTTATCAAGCTTCGCCAGCTTACCTTGGGTTATACTTTCCCAAGTTCAATGTTTAATTCAGTTCCAGTGCTAAAAGGTTTAACTGCCTCTATCGTAGCCAGAAACTTGGCGATTTTGATGCGTAAAGCAGAGAATATCGACCCAGAAGCTACGTTCGGTTCTAACATCAACTACTTAGGTATTGAAGGAACAAGCCTTCCAAGCACTAGATCCATTGGATTCAACTTAAACTTCAAATTGAATTAATTATGAAAAAATATATAAGCGCGATTCTTTTAGCGGGTTTTTTGGGAGCTACCTCCTGTGACTCGAATTTTGAAGAGCTAAACACAGATCCAAACAGAGCAGGGGCAAATGTTTTTGACCCTAACCTTATTCTGCCTATTGCGGCTAATGGATACGGTAATATGATTTCGGGTTATTCTGGAGCGATTTTGTTCCAAAGCATGTGGATTCAGGCTTTGGCCTCTACTTCTACGGGTGGAGCAAACTACTACTCCAATGCAGATAAGTATGTGATTTCTGGTAGTACAAACTCCTACATCGCTAACGTATGGAACAATGGCTACAGCACAGCTTCTAGAATTCAGCAAATGCAAAAATTGGCAAGAACCAAGGAAATGAACAACCTCGTTGCTGTAGGTGGTATTTTCAAGGTGCTTACCCTTTCCTTCGTTTCAGATATTTATGGTGATATTCCTTTTTCTGATGCTCTTAAAGCTGATGAGGGAATTACTCAGCCTAAATATGATAGTCAATCTGCCGCCTACATCGCTATGTTGACTGAGCTTGAGTCTTCACTTACTGCTCTAAGTCCTACAGGTGATGCCATCAAAAATGATGTGATTTACAAAGGTGATATTGCCAAATGGAGAAGATTTGGGTACTCTTTGATGCTCAAAATGGCAATGCGTATGAGTAAAAAAGATGCTGCTGCTGCCAGAACTTGGGTTCAAAAGGCGGTTGCAGGTGGGGTATTCTCTTCGCCAGCAGACGATTTGCTAATTCCTGGTGACGAAGCAAATGGATATTCTAACTCTAGTGCTAATGCTCTGAACGTACCTGATGACATCTATGAAGTGAGATGGTCGAAAAAAATGATTGACTACTTGAAGTCAACAAATGATCCAAGATTGTCAGTCGTTGCGGAGGTTCCAAATCCTGGACTTTTGGCTAACCGAAGTGGAGCACCTGGTAATTCTAATCCGGCGGTTCAAATTGGACTTCCAAATGGTTTCGACCTTCGTGGCGGTCAGTTTGATATCTCTAAACACCCTGATTTCCCAGGAGGTACTGGTACAGGTAATGATATTGCTCCAATTGGCGCGTATTCAAGACCAACATCAATCTACAGAACCAGAAATGCACCGGTTTTCGCACTTACCTATGCTGAAGTACAATTGCTACTTGCTGAAGCAGCTGTAAGAGGTTGGGCTACCGGCTCAGCGGCTGATTATTATAGAAATGGTGTGACAGGTGCCTTTACTTCTATGGCTAAATTTGGTGGTGCTACCATTTCTGCTGATGCGGCATCTGCTTATGTAACTGCAAACCCACTTGATGTTAGCTCAACAGATGCTTCCTTGAAAATGATCAATGAGCAAATCTGGGCTACCACAAGCCTTTTTGCCAATTTTGTGGAGTCTTGGAATAACTGGAAGCGTTCAGGTCATCCTGCTCTTACTCCTGTAAACTTCCCTGGAAACTTCTCTTCTGGTCAAATCCCAAGAAGACAACCATTCCCTAATGGCGAGACATCTCTAAATAAAGATGCACTTCAGAGCGCTGTTGCCCGAATGGGTGGAGACAATTGGACTACCAGAACTTGGTGGGATGGAGGAAATTAATTTCTCTGATTCCTTTTAATTACAAGAGGCCTTGGACGAATCCAAGGCCTCTGTTTTTTATCTGTAATACTGTAAATTCTTAAGCTTGACATTGGGTTATTTTTCTGACTTCTTTGAATTTATCACTCAAACTAACCTTGGTTTTACATTCATAGAATCCTATGGTTGGCAGAAAGTCTTTGGATTTTTTACGGGCACCAGTCGATATTTCCTAGTTAGATTAACCACTTGCCAAGAATGAAGTCGGTTTTGAAATTTTATAAAGTACATAGTTAACCTAAAGGAAAGATCACGAACCTCTATATCTTTTAAAATGATGGTTCTTGACTTGATTATCCTTTCCAAGAACTTAATTTTAACTCACTATGCAACTAATCGCAGCAGATATAGGAGGTACACATATTTCGGTTGCTTCTGTTACTTGGAAGGAAGATCAGGCTCAAGTGTTTGATACCTATCATAAAGACGTAGATACCAGTAGATCGGCGCAATCCATTATTGCAGATTGGGCAGAAGCAATACAAAAAGCAGCAGGAAGCCAATCTGATTTTTTATTGGGTATTTCTATGCCTGGACCTTATGACTATGAAAATGGGATTTCATTGATCAAAACTCAGGGAAAGATGAGGTCTCTCTATGGACTTTCTGTGAAAAATCTGCTTGCTCAAAAATTGGGGATTTCACCTCATTCTATCGCATTTACAAATGATGCAGAGAGTTTTTTAATCGGTGAGGGCCTTGTTGGAGCAGGAAAAGGGAATACCAATCTGATTGGACTCACATTGGGAACTGGACTAGGTTCTGCCATCAAAATTGAAGATGTGACCAAAGATGCTAAATTATGGACAGCTCCTTTCCGGTCAGGTATTGCAGAAGACTTTTTGGGGACTAAATGGTTTGTGAATAAGGCCAAGGACGCTTATGAAATTCACATTAATGGAGTCAAAGATTTAGTAAGCGGAATAATTGATTCCAAAATCGCCAGTTCCATCTTTCAGGAATTCGGTAAAAACCTTGGTGAATTTTTACTCCCTTATGTAACCAGGCTCCAAATTCAAAAGGTGATTTTGGGTGGTAAAATTGCCATTTCAGGGGATTTGTTTATCCCATCCACCAAAGCGTATCTCAATCATTTTGGGATTGATTTGCCGATCGAAATTTCCAAACTTGGTGAACATGCCGCTTTGATCGGTGCCAGTTCTGTTTTTTTACCAAAGCTCTCAAATCATGAAATTTAGGTTCCTTTTCCTTTTCTGTTTTTTTTTAACCTTTATAGGATCTGCTCAAACCAAAAAAGTGGACTTAATTATAGTAGGAGGTGGGGCCAGCGGAACTGCAGCAGGGATTGCAGCCGGAAGGTCCGGTATATCTACTGTAATTATAGAATCAACACCTTGGCTAGGAGGAATGCTGACCGCAGCTGGAGTCTCAGCCATTGATGGGAATCACAGGTTGCCATCTGGAATTTGGGGAGAGTTCCGAGGTGAACTAGCAAAGCACTACGGTGGCCTGGATAAGTTGGCTACAGGTTGGGTGAGCAATACACTTTTTGAACCCAAAGTCGGAAATCAAATTCTCCAGCGTATGGTTTCCTCTGTTCCAAATTTGGAAGTCTATTACGAAACCAAATGGCGCACAGCTACCTATCAAAATGGAGTGTGGGAGGTTATTGCTGTTCGAAATGGAAAGGAAATTAGGTTTTCTTCTAGGCTATTGATTGATGCTACAGAGTTGGGAGATGTGGCAGCAGCTCAGGGTCTTTCCTATCGATTGGGGATGGATGCCAGAAATGAAATCGGAGAGGCGTTTGCGCCGGAAGAAGCTAATTCTATCGTTCAGGATCTTACCTATGTCGCTACTTTACAGGATTTTGGTCCAGGTGCAGATAAGACAATTCCAAGGCCCAGAGGATATGATCCTGCTGAATTTGCCTGTGCCTGTGCTCATGCTGACCCCACAACTGACAATGCGCCAACCTTAGATTGTGGGAAGATGCTTGATTACGGCAGGCTGCCCAATGGCAAATACATGATTAATTGGCCAAATTGTGGAAATGACCATTATGTGAATTTGGTCGAATTAAGTCCGGAGGATCGTGAGGCCGAGTTGAACAAAGCAAAACAGACAACGCTGAGGTTTGTGTATTTTATTCAGCATGAACTCGGGATGAAGCACTTGGGGTTGGCAGAGGATGAATATCCTACCTTCGACCAATTGCCCATGATCCCTTACCATAGGGAATCTCGCAGATTCAGAGGATTGGTGGATTTTACCTTGCCATATGTACAGACACCGTATGAGGCACCTGCTCCCTTATACCGTACGGGCGTAGCTGTAGGAGATTATACCATTGATCATCATCACAATAAAAATCCTGAAGCACCCGCCATAGATTTCATCAAAATCAGAGTGCCATCTTACACAATCCCGCTTGGGGCATTGATCCCACAAAATCATCCCGCTTTGATTTTGGCAGAAAAAAGCATCTCTGTATCCAACATTGTCAATGGAGCTACCCGACTTCAGCCTGTTGTGTTGGGAATAGGCCAGGCAGCAGGAGTCTTGGTGTCTATCGCAATTCAAAAAAATCAAGCCTTGGATCAAATCTCTATTAGAGAAGTTCAAAAAAAGCTACTGGATCAGGGGGCTTTTATCATGCCATTTATGGATACTCCTCCCCATGAACCGCATTTTCAGGAAATGCAAAAAGCTGGAGCTGTGGGGATTTTTAAAGGAACCGGTGTGCCCTATCTCTGGGCTAATCAGACTTGGTTTTACCCGAATCGATTGGCTATTGAATTTGAGTTGGTCGATGGCCTTCGGCCATTTTATCATCAACTTGAAGGATATTGGGGAGCTTCAGGGGATTACCTTACTGTTGACCGACTCATAAAAATTTTGCAGATGATCGATCCCAACTTGGACTTTAATGAAGCTAGGGAAGTGTGGCGAAACAAGCGCCTGGATGGAGATTTTTCACCTGAAAAAATTCTCAATCGAAGAGAGACTTCTGTTTTGGTTACGAATTTGATTCCAGTTTTTGATATTGAAATTAATTGGAATGGTGAGCCAAAACGATAGTCAAAATGGGTTTAACCGCTATCCATTAGGCTCTTTTCAAGTATTGAATAGGTTTGGTAGCCAATAAGGTTTAAAAAAGCAGATAGATTTTTAGAGGTATTTTAATGAGTATAACACCATTGGTACTTAATTAATCTGATTACCTGCTTTACTACCAGTAACCACCTAAGATAAGGTTTGAACGATTAGTGGAGCTGTGGAATGTCGTCTTCGGTCAGTCGACGAATATCCGCGCTCACTAGAGCCAATGATCTATTTGGTGGTATGATTGCGGACGTTCAAAATTATTCATTTACCATCTTGCTCTTGAATTAGAGCCTATTGCTGGCTGTTTTCAATCCTAATTCTAAGCTCGTTTTGATTGAGATTTCAAGTGAAGGCAGGATAAAGTAAATATAATTTCCTGTTGGAATATAGTGTATGGGTAAGATACTAATTGGTGTGATTGGTGATTATACTATTTCATATTGTTCTGATAAAGAGTTTTTTACATATATGTAACATGCTTGTTACCTATCTTACCTAATTTTTGAATTGATTTTGAATTGGAAATTCTATTTTCGTTCTGTTATCACCACCCAGTTTTTAAAGATGAATTTTTCTAAAGCTTGTATGCTGTGCATCTTCCTGATGCTGGGCGCAGAACTTTCTGCGCAGCACACCCGTGTGGTTATTTTTCCCAACCAAGATTCCTTGGAATGGGCTGAATCGGAACAGGTATTTACAGCTTTTGATCTTCCTCTTCTTATTCAAAACCTATCCCAAATCAATACACCTTCCAAGGTGGAAGTGATCCAATCCAATGATTCTTATTTGGCTTGGGAGGATTGCAATCTCAATGTGTATCGATGGGAAAACGGCAACTGGTCCAATACCTATAAATACAATAACTACGGGTATTTCTGTGATGGATATCCTTTGTTTTGGAAGGATCAACTCCATTTGTTGGGTGGAAATGGTCTGGTCAATTACCACACTGATCTTCTGATTTTTGAAGAACCATTGGGTTCTTGGGAGTTTGTTTCTACTAAATTTCAACCTCTGGATTATAATACCCCTTTTGTAGGTATAAGTGAAAAAGGAGCGTTCAGTTTCTTTGGCAAGAAATTCAATCTTCGGACCGGGCTTGAGTTACCTTGGGAGGGAGGATACTACCTTGATCTTTCTTCCCTTACTTGGTTTGAAATCAAACTTACCTGGCCGAATTCCATAGATCAGAAGCTGCTTTCCACCCTACAACCCACCAATATTGATTTGAAAGATTTTCAACTTATGCAGTTGAGTGATGGTTGGCTCGTTTTTCAAAAGTCTGACTATAAGCTCTTCCATGTTTCAAATCAAGTATTAAAAATAGAAGATCCTGTTTTTTGGCTTTGTGAAGACAATTACCTGACTTGGAAAAATCGGGGACAGCCAATCAATCAAATTCAGGTTTCAGATTTGCTTTCCAAAGCTGTACTGGTAGGGGAAGGAGAGATTATTCCAGTAAGGAGTGAAAAAGTCCGGACACTTCAAGTTCAGAATATTCTGATCGCGCTCTTCTTTTTAGGTCTGGTGATCATTTTGGTGATGAGACTTTACAGAAAGCGGAAAATAGCTTCAACCTCTAAACCTGCTGTGGAAGAAGAGGAAGTTGTGATGGAGGAAGAACAATTGGAAGGCGACTCCTTATGGAAAAGAATCCTGAAAATGGATGGTCAAATTCTATCCACTGCTCAATTGGATGAATTTTTAGTGATCCAAAGCCTCACTCCAGAAAACAGGAAGGCAAAGCGATCTAGAATGATCAAAGCCTTCAACGAACGTGCAGAATCCGAATTCGGTAGGGAGATCATTTTTAGGGAAAGAGACCCAGAGGACAAGCGCTTCTTCCGATTTAGGATTGAGATCAAAAAATAGGTCCATCTTTCCAAGGGACTGAACCCATGTTCAGATTTGACCCAAATTCATTTCGGCGATCCGATTCATCGATTGGTAGCGTTGATGAAATAAGTTTTTTCCTTAATTCTAATTCGGTAACAGGTAGGTGACATTTTGATTAGGCGATCAACACTTAATATGACCTAGTTTCACCTAAAAGTAGGATTCAATACAAGTAAATGGAATAATTTTGTATATGATTTGAAAATGGTTTTAAAATCAAGAACGGTACTGGAGACTTATATTTAATCATGAAGCAAATTATACTCGCCGTTTGGTTAAGTGCATTTACGTTGATGGGACGATTGGTGGCCGAAGAAGCAGCCGACTGGAAGAGTATTCATTTCATCCAAGGATACAACTATTTCAATTTTTCCGAATTGCCTTATTTGACCGATCAAGAAAGTGAAATGCTCGCTTCATTAGTTTCTGTTGCTCATACTTCACACCATCAGATCATTCTCAAAAATCAAGGTGAGTATTTTGCTTTTAATACCTGTGAACTCAATCATTGGAAATGGGAAGACCGAGTTTGGAAAAAGAAGACTGCAAATGATATCTCGGGGTATAATTGTACACCTTATTTTTTTATTCGAGAACAGCAGCCCTTTGTTTTGTCGGGTTCGGGATATTGGCAAAATCAAACAGATTTATTCAAGCTAAACGAAACTACCGGCGAGGCGGAATTTATTAGGAATGAAAATCCACCGAAAAATTTCCGTGGTCACTTGAATTTTCAGGTAAAGGAAGGAATCTATACGTTATTCGGATACCAATTTGACGCACGGATAGACTTATATTCCTTTGAACCACAAGGGTATTTTTACGATTTTTCTTCTAACACTTGGAAAAAGCTAAAAGTAACTTGGAAAGCAAGTCCTAAAAGTGCCCTCAAAGATTTTAAGCTTAATCAGCTGCTGGATTGGATGGCGCACGTAGAAACAGAAAATTATGCACTCATAGAATTGCATGAAAATGAAGCGATAAAGAGTTTTTGGCTTATTGTAGACAAAAGGGATCTATCGATATATGTCAAAGAGATTCCATTTTTACAATTTTTGGACAGCAAATGGACTCAGACGCTGGAAGAAGATAGAGTATTGTTGTTGGATAGAAATTCCTCAAAATCCTCAGAAATAAATCTTCAAGAAGTGGTTAAATCATCGGTACACCTGGGTACAATCTCTTTTGATCAAGAGTCGCTTTGGGATCAGTTTATGGATACCTATTATCCTGTCCTATTTATCTTCCCTTTAGGATTAATGATCCTGGGAGGATGGTGGATAGGATGGAAAGGAAAAGAGACCTCTCCAACTTTCTTATCTAAAGAGGAATCGGATCCATTTGAGGTAAATCCGGTAATTGTTCATTGGTACAATAAGTTAAAACCTCTATCCGGCAAGCTTATCGATCAGGATCAGATGGATTCGATTTTTGAGCTTAGCGAAATCAAGAATTCAGACCTTCGAAAAGTCAAGCGTTCCCGCGCCATCAAGGCAGTGAATGATTTTCTTTTAGAGCAAGACCGACCACCGGCTATTATCAGGGTCAGAGATGCTCAGGATAAAAGAGTCATACGCTACCGCATTGACCTTGTTCCATTTTCTAACTACAATAAACAGTCAGTCAAAATTTCTTAAGCCCTTGCGTCTCGATCGATCACCTGCTATGCTTCAGAAGCTTTGGATGGCAATTCTCCTTTTGGTTATTAACCTAGGTTTTCCCATCCGAGAGGTATTGGCTAATAATAAAGGCAATTGGGATAAAATACTTTTGGTGCCGGGGTATTTTGGAAAAGGGATTTCCAGCTATCCGGTACTTACCCCTGACGAGGAAAAAATGATCCAAGCGATCAGTGAGCTTCCTTACCTCAATAAGACCATCATGGTTTTGAAGCAAAAAGGGGAGTATTACTGCTTCATTCGCTGTTTTCTTGGTGTGTACCGCTGGGATGGAGAAAAATGGACCTTGTATTCCGGGGGGAACGTGACGGGATATAATTGTTCTTCTTACGAGTTTTTTCAGGATGGGGGAGTCTATCAATTCAGCGGGAGAGGATATTGGCAAAGCAATTCTGATCTTTTTGTTTTTGGTGAAAATCTACCCGCTCAATTTGTAAGAACTGACAATCAACCAGCTGATTACTATGGGTGGCTAAAATTTAAAACTGAGAAAGGCATTTATTCCATTTTTGGAATTATTGATTACGATAAAATCCAAACCCTTCATCTGGATCCTGAAGGATACGTTTTGGATTTGAGAAGTTGGACTTGGAAAAAGTCAAGTTTTGAGTTCAATGACAAGATGAAAGACTTGGTTGGAAGCCAACTATTAGATCAGGAATTCAAGTTGGGAGGTGCTGTTGAAACGCATGACTTCGCTTTGCTCGAAGTGTTTTTTGTAGAAGGTTCAACAATTGCATGGCTTATTTTTGATAAGAAAACCGCTCAAATCTATTTTGTAAAATCTTCCAAATTTTTATTCGATAATGTTCGATGGCTTCAAACAGAAGGGAATCTGATTAGATTCCTCACTGAGGAATCCGCCGAATCCCGAACCATTGATTTATCGGAACAGGTGAAATCAGCCGTTTTGGTAGGAAAAATTGAACTCAAAGAGGGTTCAGCTTTTTCAGAATTCCTGTCTCAGGACTGGGTCCTTTTATTCCTGGGAGGAATAGCTGTTTTAGTAGTATTGTGGCTGATTTGGAGGTGGACCGAGGTTAATAATACTACCGAAAACGCCCAGGCCTCCGAACCGGAAATTGATTTTCCCAGCCAATTCAGTCATTGGTTAAAAGGACTCTCTCCCCATTCCGGACAGCTGATATCCCAAGCGCAGTTGGAAGTTATCCTTGGTGTAGAAAATGTAAAAAATCAAGACCTGCGAAAGGTTCGTCGGTCCCGTGCCATCAAGGCGATCAATGATCATATGTTGGAAAGATATGGAAAGCCAATCATCCAACGAGTCCGGGATGAGCAAGACATGCGTATCATCCGATACTATATCGAAGATGATGCACTTGAGAAATCCATCAAACCTTCGGAATCTGAAATGTTAACCTAGCTATAATCCTAAAAGGCTTAAAAAAACTTCGCATCAATTGATTTTCAAGTTGGCTTAAAAATAAAAAACCTGTGATTGAGTTTATTGCCCAGACAAGTCATCCTAAATTCTTGAACCAAATGACTTTTTCTCTTTTGAAAAAGGTGGGATGGATTTGGCTTTTTATGATGGGCATAGCAGTGACCGAGGTCAAATCAGCACCATCAAGTCAGTGGAATAAGCTGGAGATTTTGTCCAAAAGCTTTACCAAACAGGACTCATTGAGCCTAGGTTTGACTGGTGAAGAATGGAAAATGATTAGCGCGCTTGACCTGCTTCCTTATTCTACCACACTTCACAAGATTTACAAAAACCAAGGAAGCTACTATGTGATGAACGACTGTGAATTAGCTATTTATACTTGGAAAGAGGGGCAATGGAAGTTGTTTTCTGGAAAAGATGTCACGGGTGCTAATTGTGGTACTACGCTGTTTTTCAAAGAAAAGGAATTGTATGGCCAGGCCGGGTTCGGTTATTGGCAAAATCATGGGGATTTATTTCGTTTTCCTGCATCCGGCGAGGTGGAGTTCATAAAAACCTTCAACCAGCCAGAGGATTTTTTGGGTAATATGAATTTTACCACGGCGGAGGGATATTACAGCTTTTTTGGACAACAGATCAATTTGAGAAAAGGCTTAAAGGATTTCCTTTGGAAAGGGTTTTTTCTGGATTTTAGGGATTGGACTTGGAGAGAAGTAGAGTTTGATTTGAATGAAAATTTTGAAAAAGTCCTAGGCAGAAAGTCTTTTGACAACAGTCTGAACCTAAATGCAACTTTCGAAACGGACGATTATGCATTTAGTGAGCTATTAAATATCGAAACTACGCAGGCTTGTCTGTTTATTGTGAAAAAGGAGACCTTAGAAATGTTCATTATTCCATTCACTCCCCATCAATTTGAAGGGGTTAAAAAATGGATTCGACACGAAGGCAATCGGGTTCAGTTTTCCACTTTCTTCAAAACGATACCAAGTGAAGTTCAAATCGATCAGCTTGTCCAATCCGCTCTCCCGCTTGGAAAAGTGATTTTGAAAAAGGGGCCTACCTGGAGTGCACTTTTGGAATCCTATTGGAAAGAACTAGTAGGAGTGATTTCGATTCTCGTCGTCCTGTTTGGGTTGGCTAAAGTGATTCTTCCCAATCCACATCCGATACCACCGGCCTCCCTTGCTATTTTGAATAAGGAAGAGAATAACCTCATGTCTATCCTGAGGCCTTACTCCGGTCAGGTTATTTCTCAGGAGGAGATGGACAAAATTTTGGGAATTGATTCCATTATCAATCAAGACCTTCGAAAGGTCCGAAGATCCCGGGCCATCAAAGCCATCAATGATCATGGTTTGGAAAGGCATGGAAAACCAATGATCCAACGAGTCCGGGATGAGCAAGACATGCGTATCATCCGATACTATATTGAAGATGATGCACTTGAGAAATCCATCAAACCATCAGAATCTGAGCTATCCACCTAGCGATTGCTTTCCATTGCGTTGGTAAAAGCCTTAGGTTCCAGAGCGGTTTTCATGTCCAGCGCTTGGGTCAATTTTATTTTTTTTTTACCAAACTGTTGCTCCTAGCGTAGCAAGTTCTTCCTCATTGAGACTTAGGAAAAATTAGGGTTTTTGAAAAAGCCATGCCCATGCCTGGGGCAAACTCAAATCCTAGACTGGCCATTTCTGATTTGAATACCTTTTTTTGACCACAAAACTCGGATCGGATAGCCGCTTGGGCTAACAAGGTACTGTCTGGCTTGTTAATAGACTCGCCCTAATCTTAGAGTTTTCTCGCTGCAAATCGTATAAAGTTCGGTTTTTCTATGTTCTCTATGTGTCTGCTGTGGTTTTTAAGATTCTTTTTCGGGTGGAAATAGACTTTCTAAAGAATGCGTACAGAAAACCTAATGCGAGGCAGAAGGTAGCAGCGGGCCAGTGTCCAGCCTTGTGCGGTAGGAGCTTTGCTGTGTCTTGTCCAGAAACCTTTTGGGATGGTTCTTTTGGGTCAAACCAAAAGAACAAGGAAAAAAAATGCTTCTAAACGAGGTTTTCATGAATCAAATAATTCAAATTATCAATCCATTCTCTATCCAGGGTCATATGTGGAGCAAGTCCTCCGTTATTTCTTCCTTCCGAGGCAGGAGGGAATAAATGGCATCAAAGGTATTAATTCCAGCATTTTCCTTCCCGAAGCCTGCCCTCCGAAGGTGGGCAATCTTTTTTCATCCAAAAGATCGCTTCGAAGCAGCAATTTATTTCTAAATAGATATCGCCTTTTGCTTCTCTCGATGGCGCAGTGGTCATCGTTAAGAAATAAATTACCAAAAAAGCTGTTCAAATGGCGAGATTCATACTCAATTAAGGCGTTCTTTATTTTTCCTTCTCAGTAAACAGAGCAGTAAACGAGTTGGGTAGGGATCATTTTGCTGCATTTTTTTCTCTTATAACGGGATTTTATGGAGTCAATTAATTTTTATGTAGTCGAATTATTTAAAAAAACAGCATTTTATTTCATATTTGAAGGTAGGTAACAGGTTTGTTACCTTTTACACCTAAAAAACCTTTTTCAACCGATTTTTCAACGCCTATTTTGATCAATTCCTCTCGTAAGTACGTCAGGAAATCACTGTTATGACCGCCCTTTTTTAACAAAGTATGATTAACCTATTCAGGAAGCTCCTTACAGGATACACTACGGTAACCAAAAGTTTCAATGGAAAGGACTACCAGTTTTTATATAATGGAAAACCGGTTTTCTTCGATCCCATGCTAATGCTCACTGAGCTTCAGCTGAGAAAAAATGGAGCGAAGAGCCTAGCCTTTCCTAAGTCAGATTCTTTAGACAAATTGAGATCAAAGTTTCCCCAAAAAGAGGACCTCTTACTTCCTTCGGTAATATGCGTTTCTACCCATGGCAAAAAAGAGCTCAAGGTATCCCGCTACGTCTACAAGCAAGGGAATTATCCGGTGAGTCAATACCTGTTTGAATGGAATGGAAAGGTTGTGGGGGAGTTTTTCCGAATTTACGATTACGGCTTTCTAACCAGAAAATTTGCCGGTGAAGTAGATCCTGATTTTTCTGAACCAGATTTGGAAGCAGGCTGCTGGAAATGGGAATTCACAGATAAGGATTGGATTATGGTTGAAAAATTTGGTCATACCCAGCTTTGGTATTGGACTGGTCCTATGGATTTATTGAAATAGCACTTGCCAATTACCGGAATATGAAAAGCACATTTCAGTATGTATAAAAAATCGTCTTAAATGAGTACAAAAAATACTCGTTTAAATAACTTTGAGACCTCAGACATACTGGAAAAAAGCAATTAAAAATGGCTTTTTGCTTTTTTAACTAACAATTCAAAATTCAAGGTTTAGCCTTAAAAACCTGAATGATCCGCTAAGGACCTTAGAAAATCGCTATACCAATAGGGTAGGAGTATGTAAACAGAACATACTTCGGTTTTCAAAAATGGGACTGAAAGGGCGAAGCTGTGTCAAAGTTGATGTTCGGGGTTCATAAGTTCAGTGTTCTAAACCAAACTAAACATTGAAATCATTTTTAGAATGAAGATTGAGAAATTTGAAGAGTTAGAGATATGGAAAGATGCCAAGGTGCTTTGCTTGTTTGTTAAAACCCTGACTAAGAAACCTGAATTTTCAAAGGACTTTAAGCTATCAAGTCAAATAAATAGCTCTGCTGGAAGTATTATGGATAATATTGCTGAAGGATTTGATAGGAATGGCAATAAAGAGTTCATACAATTTTTATCAATTGCACGGGGTTCTAATGCAGAAACACGTTCTCAATCCTATCGATCCTTTGATTATGGATATATTGATCATGTTGAGTTGGAGGAAGTTTTGAACAGAACTGAAAAATTGAGATCAAAAATCAAATCATTGATGATGTATCTCAAAAACTCTGAGCGAAAAGGAAACAAATATTCTTAAACCGAACTACGAATATTCGTGCTGACCTTGTCGAAGCATCGAACCAAGAACCCCAAACTCTACCTTCGGTAGGGAGGTTTGAACATTGAACTCCGAACCCCGAACAAACAAAAATGAAAAAAGCCGTCATTGTTTCAGGATACTTTAACCCCCTTCATAAAGGTCATATAGAATACTTCAATCACGCCAAGGCAGCTGGAGATGAGTTGATCGTCATTGTCAATAGCGATTACCAACGCGCATTGAAGGGCTCCAAGGAGTTTCAACTGGAAGACGAACGCATGTTTATTGTTTCCAACATCAAAAGTGTAGATCGGGTCTTTCTTTCCATTGACAAGGATAGAACTGTATGTGATTCTATTCGAAAAGTTCACTCAGAACTGTCAGACAGATATCATCTTGCGTTTGCCAATGGGGGAGACCAAAACAACCAATCTATTCCAGAGGCTCCAATTTGTCTGGAATTAGGGATCGAATTACTGGATGGCTTGGGCGAAAAAATCCAATCCAGCAGTTGGCTACTCAAAGGTTAAATGTTCATGGTTCATAGTTCTAAACCCCGAACCATACCTCCGTTAGACAGGCCCGAACCTCGAAGCCAGAACATAATATCGCTTAACTCTCAATACAAAAATCTTCTGAAAACAGCTGTTCTCCTTACTAGCTTTAATAGAAAAGAAAAGACAAAGGCTTGTTTAGAAAATCTGTTTAATCAAAAACTTCCTCAGGGAATTCATTTGGAAGTTTTTTTATGCGATGACTCTTCTACCGATGGCACAAGTCAGATGATTCAGTACCATTTTCCGCAAGTTAACCTTACTTATGGCACTGGTCACTTGTATTGGGGTGGGGGAATGAGAAAAGCGTGGGAGCTTTCTAAAACACATGGTCACTTTGACTTTTTTCTTTGGCTAAATGATGATACGATATTGTATCCAAATGCTTTACTGGATTTGTGGGAAGAATATTCGAGGATTCCAGAAAAGCCAGGCATTTTGTTAGGTGCATGTGCAATTCCTGGTACCGAAAAATTCGCTTACGGTGGTCATAATGAATCCTTGCGTCCGATGCCTCCAAATGGAGCACTTCAGAAGGTAACCTACATGAATGGTAATTTAGTATTAATTCCTAATGAAATAGAGGTGAAATTGGGTATGATTTCTTCAAACTATACCCATTACTTAGGAGACTTCGATTACAGCATGAGGGCACAGGAGGCAGGATTTTCTTGCTATAGTTCAAGTTCCTTTTTAGCGGAATGCCATTTAAACGAACTGCCTTATTGGGCAGATCCGACGCTTACTTTTTGGACTAGGTGGAAGCTTGCTCATTCTATTAAAGGGCTAGCTTTGGAAGAATATATATACTTCAAATCCTATCATTGGGGGAAATGGATTGGTTTCAAAAGTAGAATTGAGGTTTATTTAAAGCTGATTTTTCCTCATTCTTATGTTGAGTTTCGAAAATTTTTATCTGGTAAAAAAGCGATAGACCTTATGTTTGGTTTCTAACAGGGATGATCTGAAAAACTCTAGCATTTAAGGAATTACATGATTGTCAAATATCTTAGAAATGCTCTTTTTCATCAGCTCTACAAGAAAAAATACTTTCCGGGCTTGATGACGGACAAAAAAGCAGTTCTTTCCTTGATTCGATCACTCAGACCATATTACACCGATAAAGAGCTCCTTCGTTTCGGTCCGGAAAATGACGGCGGTTACCTTGTGCCTAATGACCTCGACGATATTAAGGTCTTGATTTCTCCCGGAGTAGATAAAGAATCAAGGTTTGAGTGGGAATGCGCTGAGCGAGGAATGGAAGTTCACCTAATGGATGCATCTGTAAATGGACCTGCAGTTCCCCATTCCAAATTCCACTTCCATCCGGTTTTTTTGGGAATTGGAGCCAAAGAATGGAGTCTAGACTACTTAATCCGAACTCAAAATTTAGATAAAATACCTGGTGATTGGATGTTGCAGATGGATATTGAGGGAGCAGAATGGGAAACATTGATCCAATTGCCCAGACCCATGTTAGACCGATTTAGAATTCTGGTCATTGAATTTCATGATATGGATAATCTGTTCAACCAGCCCTTTTTCCAGATTGCTAAAAAAGTATTCGATAAGTTGCTGGTTTCGCATCAAGTTGTTCATATCCATCCCAATAACTTTTCTAAACTAAGGTCTGTACTCGATATTCCTATTCCAAAGTACATGGAGTTTACCTTCTTGAGAAAAGACCGAATTCATCATCAAACCCCATCAATCGCTTTTCCGCATCCTTTGGATAGGCCTTGTACGATTCAACCCGATTACCCTCTTCCAGAAATCTGGTATCGTGATTAATCACTTCGCCTAATTCATTTCAATATCATTTCCTTCATAAGGTGTTCAATGATCGAACTTTAAACTCCGAACACTCGTGCTGAGCTAGTCGAAGCATCGAACCATACTTACGTTAGGCAGGCCCGAACCTCGAACTCTTGAACTTTGAACCCCAAACCCTGAACCCCGAACTCTTGAACCCAACTACCCCCATCTACATCGCTGGCCATCGTGGTATGGTTGGTTCCGCCATCTGGAGAGCTTTGGAGGCCAAAGGCTTTACCAACTTGATTGGTAGAACCTCCTCGGAGTTGGATTTGAGAAACCAACAAGCAGTATCCGACTTCTTTCAAGCCGAAAAACCTGAGGTAGTAATCGACGCAGCAGCCAGAGTAGGAGGGATTCTCGCCAACAACGAGTATCCTTATCAATTCCTGATGGAAAACATGCAGATCCAAAACAACCTGATCGAAGCTTCCCTAAAAGCAGATGTCAGCAAGTTTATCTTTCTTGGATCCTCCTGCATTTATCCTAAACTAGCTCCTCAGCCACTCAAAGAAGAATACCTGCTTACAGGTCCACTTGAGCCTACCAACGAATGGTATGCCGTGGCAAAAATCACGGGAGTCAAAGCCTGTGAAGCCATCCGCAGACAGTTTGGAAAGGATTACATTTCCCTGATGCCCACCAATTTGTATGGTCCTTTTGATAATTTTGATTTAAGAACCTCCCACGTCCTGCCTGCTATGATTCGTAAGTTTCACGATGCAAAGCAGTTGGCAGTAGTCAGTGATCAGTTCGCAGTAAAGAGCGAGCAATTGCCAGTGACACTTTGGGGGTCAGGAACTCCAATGAGAGAATTCCTCTATGTCGAGGACTTGGCAGAAGCAGTTGTCTTTGCTTTTGAAAATCAATTCACTGACAACCTATACAACGTGGGTACAGGTGAAGATCTTACCATTAGGGAATTGGCAGAGATGATCCAAAAGATCGTCGGGCATACCGGGAAGATCATCTGGGATTCCAGCAAACCCGACGGTACCCCCCGCAAACTCATGGATGTCTCCAAAATGACCTCCGCCGGCTGGAAAGCCAAAACCTCTCTCGAAGACGGCCTTCGCAAGACCTACGAGTGGTTTCTCCAGCATCAGGACTCATTCAAAGAAGTAAAAATCTAATGCTCGCAAGCAGGTTTTTTTGGAACACAGAGGACCACAGAGTAGGCACAGAGGACCACAGAGTAAAAATTTATAAAATTAAACTCAGTGAAACTTCGTGTTGTTAAAAAACTCCGAGAGACTCAGTGCAATCCTCCGTTGAACTCTGTGAAACTAATAAAAATACTTAGTAAGCCTCCGTGTTTAACTCCGATAAACTCCGTGTTCCAACAAATAAAAACTCAGTGAGCCTCTGTGAAACCTCCGAGAGACTCCGTGGTTCAAACAAATATGTTTGAAAAAGAAGATCTAACTGGGCAAATTTTGAATTGCGCTTTTAAAGTGCATTCTAAACTTGGTCCAGGCCTTCTTGAATCAGCTGACCAAGCATGTTTAAAGTATGAACTTGAAAAATAAAGTTTTGAGGTTAAATCTGAAGTACCAGTCCCATTGATTTATGAGGAGATTAAACTTGAATGTGGATATAGAATTGATTTGCTAGTTGAAGATCAGGTCATTCTTGAACTGAAAACAGTTGAACAAATAACTGATGTTCACAAAGCTCAGGTTTTAACTTATTTGAAATTCTCTGGATATAGAATTGGTTTATTGTTGAATTTCAGGACTAAAAGTCTTGTAAAAGGAATACACCGGTTTATAATTTGAAAAAATAAAAACTCCGTGAGCTTCCGTGCTTCAAGAATAGACTCAGCGGAACTCTGTGAAACTAAAAAAAAATATTCCGTGAGACTCAGTGATTAACTCCGAGAAACTTCGTGTTTAAATAAAAATAAAAACTCCGTGAGCCTCAGTGTTCAACTCCGAGAGACTCCGTGTAACAAAAAAGCATCCGTGCTCCAATAAAAATGAAAACAGCCCTAATCACCGGCATCACCGGCCAAGACGGTTCCTACCTTGCCGAACTACTTTTAGAAAAAGGCTACCAAGTCCACGGCATCAAGCGACGTGCCTCTTCTTTTAATACCCAGCGAATTGATCATCTCTACCAAGATCAGCATGAAGGGCATGTCAACTTTACCCTTCATTACGGGGATCTGACCGACTCGACCAATATCATTCGAATCATCCAGGAAGTACAGCCTGATGAAATCTACAACCTCGGGGCGATGTCTCATGTAAAGGTATCCTTCGACTCCCCGGAATACGTAGCCAATGTAGACGGAATCGGAACCCTGAGAATCTTGGAAGCGGTTCGTATCCTCAAACTGGAACACAAGACCAGGATCTATCAAGCGTCTACTTCGGAACTCTATGGTGGGATGCCGGAAAATAAAAACGCAGCAGGCTTCTACGACGAAAGCTCTCCCTTCTATCCACGCTCTCCCTATGGCGTAGCGAAAATCTACGGTTTTTGGATCACCAAAAACTACCGTGAAGCTTACGGTATGTATGCCTGCAATGGGATTCTCTTCAACCATGAATCCCCACGCAGAGGCGAAACCTTTGTCACGCGTAAAATCACCATGGCTGCAGCAGCCATCGCTCTGGGCAAGCAGGACTGCCTTTACCTGGGCAACCTAGAAGCGCTTCGTGACTGGGGACATGCCAAAGACTATGTCAAAGCCATGTGGCTCATGCTTCAGCAAGACCAGCCAGAGGATTTCGTAATCGCAACGGGCAAAACCACCAAAGTCCGCGACTTCGTCCAAATGGCCTTCGCCCATGTCGGCTTCACCATCCGCTGGGAAGGAACGGGAGTCAATGAGGTTGGAATTCTAGATTCAGTGGATAAAGAAAAGTTTGAAAAAGCTACTGGCAAATCGTTCGAAGTTCAAGGTTCAACGTTCAGTAACCCCGAACCCCGAACACTGAACTCCGAACACCAAACCCCGAGCGTCGGTCAAATCCTCGTCCGCGTCGACCCCCGCTACTTCCGCCCTACCGAAGTCGACCTCCTTTTAGGCGATCCCACCAAAGCCAAAACCCAACTCGGCTGGACACCGGAATACGATCTTCAGGGATTGGTAGAGGATATGATGAGGGGAGATTTGACAGTTCATGGTTAAAAGTTCAGAGTTCGAAGTTCCAAACTTCGAACCCCGAACCCCAACAAACAAAACCTTGGTTAAACTTTAATTTTTTAAGGTTATAACCATAAAAAGTATTTAAAATTCTTTGTTTCTAGGATTACACCCATAAAAAATGATTAGAAGGAACACCTATCTCGATAAACTCAAAAAGTTTATCAGATCGCCGAAGATCAAAACCATCCTAGGATTAGATGATCGGAAAAACATATTCCATCTCAACTAGTAACAGCAGTTAACGTCGAGTTTTAATTTGAATGAATTGTGTTTCAGTTATATATTCTGATCATGCTGTTTTACAGATGTTTAAAAGAGATATTTATACCTCAGACGTCGAACAAGTAATTCGCGAAGGAGAGATAATCAAATCCTATTTGAATGACAAACCGTATCCTAGCTTTCTGATTCTTGGTTTTTGTGGAGAAAAAGTAATCCATTTGGTGGTGGCAAGAAATTCACAAAACCAAGAATGTGTTGTGGTTACTGCGTATATTCCCGATCCAGCGATCTGGGAGGAAGGTTTTAAAATTAAACGATAAGAAATAATGGAATGCGCAATCTGTAAAACGGGAGTTACGATGCCTGGTCATGTGACGGTCACTTTGGAAAAAGGTGAAACTATTGTACTGATCAAGCATGTACCAGCTGAAGTCTGCCAAAACTGCGGACATTATTATTTGGATTCCGATACCACAGCCAAGGTCCTCCAAACAGGCCAGGAGGCAGTCAAAAAAGGAGCCGAATTGGAAGTAGTAAATCTTAGGGTAGCGTAACGTTCTGAAAACTGAACTCTGACCACTTCCCACTACTCTTCATTATTCTTCCTTCAACATTCGATAGTCGACATTAAATCAAAGGAAATCTCGAACCCCGAACCTCGAACCCAAAACTCAGAAAACTCCGTGTTCCTCCGTGCATCCTCGGTGGTACTCTGTGTTCCAAAAAAATCCAAAAGCCAAACGGTTGGACACCGGAATACGACCTTCAGGGATTGGTAGAGGATATGATGATCGGAGACTTGAGAGCTCATAGTTAAAAATTTACTCCAGAAGCGATAGGTTCCAAAGTTAGAAGTTCAAAGTTCCCAACTCGTCACCCTGAGCTTGATTATTGAGCCTGTCGAGAAATGTCGAAGGGCTGAACCCTGCCTCCGATAGGCAGACCCGAACCAACTCCCCCCTCAAGGGGGGCTGGGGGGGTAAACCCACGAACCCACGAACTCCGAACCCCGAACATCGAACCCCGAACCCTCAATGAAGCAATTCCTCCGAAGCATCCTCCCAAAAGACCTCCTGCAGCAACTGAGCTTCTTTAGGGATTACAGTTTGTTTTCGGAGAGGTACAAGGGCAAGTTTGCCACCGTATCCTATGCCCAAGAGGGGGAAGACATCCTTTTGAAGCGAATTTTTGACATGAGGAAAAAGTACCGTGGCTTTTTTGTGGACGTAGGGGCGCATCATCCCTATCGATTTTCAAACACTTACCTCTTTTACCAAAAAGGCTGGTCTGGAATCAACATCGACGCCATGCCGGATAGCATGAAGGCATTCAAAAAAGTGAGGCCAAGGGACATCAACCTGGAGATTCCGATCTCGGACCAAAAGCAGACCCTGACCTATTATGCGTTTTCAGAACCGGCCTTAAATGGATTTTCCAAGGAGCTATCAGAAAAACGAACTGGGCTAGAGCATTTAAAACTCCTCTTTACTAAGGAAATCGAAACCTTTACCCTAGAGGAAATCCTAGATCAGCACCTTCCAACGAACCAATCCATTGATTTCCTTTCAGTAGATGTGGAGGGCTTGGACTTCGAGGTCATCCGCTCGATCAACTTGGAAAAATATACCCCAAAAGTCATTTTGGCGGAGGTGCTAAAGGATTCCCTTTCCACCATCGACCAAAACCCGATGCTTACCTACTTAGAAGCGCACGGATATGTCCTAAGTGCCAAAACGGTGAATACGGCTTTCTTTGTGCATCAGGATTTTTGAGGTGATTTGAAGTCAATCTGCTGTACACATTCAGCTTTCTGACTTCTACCAGCTGTCACTGCCACTGACCCCTGTTAAGATCGCTTCGAAGCAGCAGACTTCTTTGCAAAAGTTAAAGTGTCATTTTGCACCTCGCGATGACGCTCACTGACCACTGCGACTGAACACTGACCACTGTTAAGATCGCATTCGTCATTGCGAGGGTAGAAATCCATCCTTGTAATAGATACTAAAGACTACCTACCCGAAGCAATCTTCTTGAGTAATACCAAAAGATCGCTTCGAAGCAGTAGACTTCTTTGCAAAAGTTAAAGTGTCATTTTGCACCTCGCGATGACGCTCACTGACCACTGACCACTGCCACTACCCCTCACTCCAGCAGAAGCCCCCTACTCAAAATAATTTAAACTACTGGGAATCTGGTCTAATTCGGCTAAGTTTATAGACATGAAAGATCTAGCCTCCAAAATTCAACCCTCCGATTTTTCACCTCATCTTTTTTGGGATGTGGATTCAGAAAAAATTGATCTGGTACAATCCAAAAAATGGCTGATCGAAAGAGTCTTGGAATATGGAGTCTTGAGCGATTGGAACAATCTTAAAGAAATTTACAGTCTTGAAGAGATCAAAAGGGAGGTGGTGACCATTCGGACCTTGGATGAAGTGACGCTCTCGTTTTTATGCGTCTTGTTTGATTTGGAAAAGGAGAATTTCAGATGTTATACAAACAAACAGTCAACCCCAGACTTCTGGAAATCCTGAGTGCACTCATGAACCATCCCATATTCAATGAATTTCAATTGGTGGGAGGGACAAGTTTGGCACTTCAAATCGGACATAGAGAATCCATAGATATTGACCTTTTTGGTTTTGGAGAATTGGAGGAGCTTGAAGTTTCGGAATTTTTATCCAGTCTGGGTAAAGTTCAGGTTCTGAAAAAGAGTAAAAATATCCTAATCTATTCTGTCGATGGAGTAAAGGTTGATTTAGTCAGTTATAAATATCCTTGGCTAAATCCTTTCATAAACCTTGAAAATTTGCGATTGGCTGATCCACAAGACATTGCCGCCATGAAGCTAAATGCTATCTCTGGAAGAGGTAGTAAAAAAGACTTTATCGATGTGTTTTTCTTATTGAAGAAATTTTCGCTAGTAGATATGATTGGGTTCTACAATCGAAAATATAAAGATGGTTCAGAGTTTCTAGTCCTGAAAAGTCTCACCTTTTTCGGTGATGCAGATGCAGAGGATACTCCCAAAATGCTTATTCCCACGGATTGGCAAGAAGTCAAAAAAAGGATTACTCAAGAAGTTAAACATTACCTAGAGGCAACTTGAAAAGCTTCTAGCAAGTCTGTAGCTGATTCTAAATGTTCTTGGCTCTCATCTCGATCCCTGAATACTGGCCACTTGTACACTGATCACTGAATCTTTTCAGCTTTCTGACTTCATACTACTGACTTTCTGCCCACTGCGACTGACTACTGACCACTGACCACCACCAAGATCGCTTCGGCGCGTTCGTCATTGCGAGGGAAGGGTAAAAACAATGTCCAGTCTACTGAAATCTACCTTCCCGAAGCAATCTTTTAATAAGATCGCTTCGAAGCAGTAGACTTCTTCCCTAAAGTTTAAGTGTCATTTTGCTCCTCGCGATGACGTTCACTGACCACTATTCTTCAGCATTCGATAGTCGACATAAATCACAGGAAACCACGAACTCCGAACCTCGAACAACCCCTCAGTTCCTCAGTTCGACAACAACTTCGAACCCTGAACCCTGAACCCCGAACCTCGAACCCAAAACTCAGAAAACTCCGTGTTCCTCCGTGCATCCTCGGTGGTACTCTGTGTTCCAAAAAAATCCAAAAGCCAAACGGCTGGACTCCGGAATAAGACCTTCAAGGATTGGTGGAGGATATGATGATAGGGGGAACTTGAGAATACTAGATTAAAGATTTAATCTAAAAAGTTTTAGTTAAAATAACATATAATTTTGTTGTTTGTGTTTTTTTAGAAAGGAGAAATTAATATTAAAGAATTAATTAAAAAACTTTATCATAGAGTTGATATAAAAAGTGAACGATCAAAGAATATCACTAAGCATATTCTTTTTTCATTTTTTTATAAAGGAGGAGGAGTCCTTGCGAATTTTCTAATTGTTCCCATGACAATTGATTACCTCGATACAGTAAACTATGGCGTTTGGTTAACTTTAAGTTCATTTATTGCATGGTTCTCTTTTTTCGATATAGGATTGGGAAATGGTTTGAGAAATAAATTTGCAGAAGCAAAAACAAATGGTGATATAACATTAGCAAGAGGCTATATAAGTTCGGCATATTTTACAATTGGATCATTATGTTTAACACTGATTTTGATTTTTATAGCTCTAAATTTTTTTATTGATTGGACAAAGGTATTTAATGTTTCAACTTTTATGGAGAAAGATTTACGTTTATTGATGCCAATAGTATTCAGCTTCTTTTGTCTTCAATTAGTGGTGAAGTTGATTACAACAATTTATATGGCTGATCAAAATCATTCAATGGAAGGTAGAGTGAATTTTTTTACTCAAGGTGGTTCACTTCTAATTATTTGGTTAATGACATTTACTAATGGAGGCTCGCTTTTAGCTTTTGCTATTGTTTTTTCATTTTTACCGGTGATTATTTTGACTGGAATGAATTTTTACGCATTTAATCATACTTATAAGGATTACAAACCTTCTCTTATTTTATGGAAAAAGAAATATTTAAAAGATATTTTTGGTTTAGGTGTTAATTTTTTTATTATTCAAATTGCTGCTACTATACTTTTTTCCACAGATAATATTATAATAACTCAAATGTTTGGTCCAGAAGAAGTAGTGGAATATAATTTAGCTTTTAGATATTTCTCTATTGTGACAATGGTTTACACAATTATTGTATCACCATACTGGTCATCTTTTACTGAAGCATTTAGTAATATGGATTTTGAATGGATAAAAAAATCTGTTTTAAATATTCAAAAAATTTGGATTATAGTTCCAATTCTATTGGTGTTGATGATTATAATAAGCGATTGGTTTTATAAATTTTGGATTGGTGATAAGATTTCGGTTTCAAAAGGACTTACAGTTTCAATGGCGATTTATGTTTTGTTGATTACCTTTAATATGATCTATGTCAATTTTATTAATGGTGTAGGTAAAGTTAAACTTCAATTATTAACATCCATTTTATCAATGATTATTAATGTACCTTTGAGTATTTATTTTGGAAAGTATTTAGGATGGGGAAGTTCAGGGGTAATTTTGGCAACATGTTTCAGTTTAATGTATTCAGCTATCCTTAGACCTATTCAATATTATAAATTAATAAACAAGTCAGCTACAGGATTATGGGACAAGTAATTCAAAATATCGTATTTTGGAAAAATTTCAGCAAAGCTTATTTAAGGTCTGTTCTTAAGTCTAAAAAGAAACAAAAGAGAGGTTTGTACAATAATTTGGGAATTTTGAATCCTTCAATAGCAACATCAAATCTTGGTGATCAAATTATTTATCAAAGCGTATATAAGAATTTGAGGGCTATTTTTAAAAATGATATTTTTACCGAATTTCCAACACAAATCTATACTTCATTTGACGCTTTAGATTTAATGCAGGAAAAGGATCTCTTAATAGTTTCAGGAACTAATTTACTTTCCTCGAATCTTGAATCTAATAACCAGTGGAAAATCCATAATAAACATAAGAAATATTTGAAGAATAAGGTTGCTTTAATGGGTTGTGGCTGGTGGCAATATCAAGAGGATGTTAATATTTATACAAAAAATATTTATCAAAGTATTTTGAGTAAAGATATTTTGCATTCAGTTCGAGATAACTATACTTTGGAAAAATTAAGGAGTATTGGTGTCCAAAATGTTGTTAATACTTCCTGTCCTACTTTATGGGAAATGGATTCAGAAAAGTGTTCAAATATTCCAGTCACTCGATCTGAAGAAGTAATTACGACACTTACTTATTACCACAAAAACGTTCATTTTGACTTTCAAATGCTTAAGATTTTGTCAACAAACTATAATAAGGTACATCTTTGGATTCAAGGATTGGATGATCTTTTATATTTTGATTGTATTAAAAAAGAACTGAATAATATTGTATTGATTCCACCTACAATTGAAGCCTTTAATGAAATTTTGAAACATAATAATGTTGAGTATATAGGTACTAGGTTACATGCTGGTATTAGAGCTCTTCAAAATGAAAAAAGAACTCTTATTTTAGCAGTAGATAACAGAGCTTTTGAAATTTCGAAAGATGTTAATTTAAATGTTATAACTCGTGAGTCTGTAACTGATATTTTAGATTTTATTAATGGTAAATATCTGACTAATATTAAATTACCAATTGATGATATTAATGATTGGAAAATTTCTTTAGCTAATTTTCAAAAGAAATTATTTTAGATTGTTTGTTTTTTGCTTTCTGATTTAGATTTTTATTTTATTATATTTTGTTTTTTTAAATTAATTTAATAGAATCAAATTTTATTTAGTATTATCTATTTGTGTATTTCGATTTAATTTTATTGTAATTTAGTTAATTATTCTTATTATTTAATAATATAGGTGAAATTTTTAAATAAATATTTTCCAATGTTTTTGTTATTGGCGTTCAGTGGTAACCCGTTGTTTGTTGAAATGTCTTATTCAAAAATCTTGCTATCCATATTTGCTGTGGGTTTTTTATTTATTTCTTCTTTAGAAGGTAATAATATTTTAAGATTTAAGTCTGTAAAGAGACTTGTTTTTATAATATTATTGTTTGTTCTACTTTCACTTTTTCAATTTTTATATTTTAATTTTGTTACTTGGGTTGGTCTCTTTGGCTTTATTTTGAAAATAATTATTGCATACTCCGTGGTTTATTATTACTTCTCAAGAAATTTTTCTTTTGAGTTGACCTATATTAAAGTTATGTCTTTTTTATGTCTTATTAGTTTTCCTTTTTTTCTCTTAAATTTTTTTGGTCATTTTGGAATTCAACTTCAAAATGAAGTTTTAAAATCTAATTTGTTTTATACATCACATAACAGTGTGTTTGATTTTGTTCGTAATTCTGGTATGTTTTGGGAACCTGGTGCGTTTGCTGGTTATATTATTTTGGCTCTTTTATTCATAGTAGTTGTAAATGGAAGATTTGTAATTGGAAGATTTAAGAAGGAGTTTTTATTATTATTAATAGGATTATTTTCTACATTTTCAACTACAGGTTATGTTGTTTTTGGATTTCTTGCCTCAATTTATTTTTTAATGAATTATAGTTTAGGTAAGATATTTTTTGCTCCTTTTTTCATTTTTTTAATGGTTTTTTCATATGGTAATTTTTCTTTTCTTGAATATAAGGTTTTAGATCAATATGAGAAAGCTATTGAATTGGAACAGTTTGAAGTATCAAATACAAGATTTGGCTCTTTAATTATGGATATACAATATTTTTCTTCAAGTCCTTTGTTTGGTAATGGTATGCATTTTTCAACTCGATATAGGTTCCATCCTTGGGTAAATGAAGATATTGGTCATGGTAATGGAATGTCAAATTTTATTGTTGTTTGGGGTCTTCCTATTTTTTTGTTTTGGTTATTTTCCCTTTACCACTTTTTTAAACAATGGCTTTTGTCATCATTTTTGGCCATTTTGACATCTTTTACAGTGGTTCTTGTTTTACAAGGTGAACAATTTCTTAATTATCCTTTATTTTTAATGTTTTTTATTTATTCTCCTTTTAAAATTCGTAATAAATAATATGAGAGTTTTGTGGATTTCAGATAATGCTTTTCCAGAGGTTTATGAATCTCTTAAAATTGTCCCTAGAGTTAATGCTGGTTGGGTTTATTCTGCCGCTAACAGTCTTTTGGATCTTTGTTCTGACGTTGAATTAGCAACAGCAGTAGTGATGGATGTTCCTAAAATTCAGATTATTGTATCAAATAGAATTAAACATTATCTTATTCCTATGGAAGGAAGGAGAAATACTAAATTTTGGGAAAATATTTTAAATGACTTTTGTCCTTCTTTTATTCATGTTCATGGTACTGAATATCCTCATCTTTTTACTTTTATTAAAAGTCGTACTAATGAAAAAGTGATTATTTCCATTCAGGGTTTAGTAAGTGTAATTCAACGTTATTACTTTGGTGGGATAACCACAAAGGATTTGTTGTCTAGTATTACCCTTCGCGATATTGTTCGTTTTGATACGGTTTTCCAACAAAAAAACGATATGGAAAAGCGAGCGATTAATGAAAGAAAGGCTATTCGGTCGGTAGATGCAATAATTGGTCGCACCGAATGGGACAAGGTTCATGCATTGGCTATCAATCCTAGTATACGTTATTTCCACAACGATGAGACTCTTCGAAAATGTTTTTATCAAGGAAAGTGGGATTGGTCTACATGTTATAAATATCGCATATTTATTAGCCAAGGACATTATCCCATTAAGGGATTGCATCAATTATTAAGGGCCTTGCCATTGGTGATATCGGCTTTTCCTCAAACCCAAGTTTATATTTCTGGTCATGATTTTTTCAGTAACCGTGGCATAAAAATTAACGGTTATGGAAGATTCATTAATAGATTAATTGATAAATTGTCTCTTAGAAAGCATGTTCATTTTACTGGTTTGTTAGATGAAGAGGGTATGAAGGAACAATATCTGAATGCCCATGTATTTGTTTGCCCTTCTGCTATAGAAAACAGTCCTAATTCTCTTGGAGAAGCTCAAATGTTAGGTACTCCTGTTATTGCTTCATATGTGGGAGGAATTTCATCAATGGTCGAACATTATCGTAGTGGTTTGTTGTACCGTTTTGAAGAATTTGAACAATTAGCGATGCATATTAATAATGTTTTTTCAAATCAATCGCTTTGTGAAATCTTGTCACAAGAAGGCAGGACGGCAGCAAAATTCCGACATGATCCCTTGCGAAACGCAATGGGCTTAGTTCAGATTTATAAAGCGCTTAATGAGGCTTAATTAATGACTTCTAATCACACTATAAAATCAATTGCTGTTCTTATAACAGTTTTTAATAGGAAACAAAAGACAATAAATTGTTTAAAGGCTCTTTTCGATCAAGATTTACCAACTAATATTGCTCTGGATGTCTACCTGACAAATGATGGATGTACTGATGGAACACCTGAGGAAGTAAAAAGACTTTTTCCTCAAGTAAATATAATTGAAGGCGATGGATCTCTTTTTTGGAATAGAGGCATGCGCAAAGCGTGGGAAGCTGCTGAAGAAATTAAAGCATACGATTATTATTTGTGGTTGAACGATGATACTCTTTTGTCTTTAGGTGCTGTGGATCGCATAGTAAATTCTTCCATTGAATTTGCCAATAGGTGTATAATGGTTGGTACTACATTGGCTTTAGAGGATTATAGTTACATAACTTATGGAGGTAGAACTGAGAAAGGACAACTTATTATTCCTCAGGAAAGACCGATTGTATGCAATTATTTTAATGGAAATATCGTTTTGATTCCTCGCCATGTTTTTAATTTGGTTGGTTTTAACGATTCTGTTTTTCATCATGCTTTGGGCGATTATGATTATGGTCGTCGTGCTCGAAAAATAGGAATATTGTCATATGTTGTACCTGGAATTTTGGGCAGGTGTGATGAACATGAGGAATTGGCTATATGGTGTAATCCTAAATATCCGTTCAAAATGCGAAAAAAGTATTTCAGAACTCCCCTTGGACAAAACCCAAAAGAATTTTTTATTTACGATTTACGACATAATGGAATTATAAGTGCTATTTTACATTATTTTACAATACATATTAGACTATTTTTTCCTTTTGTATGGATATCTAGTAAATCAATAAAATAAAACCAACGGTGATAAATTTCGATTACTTATAAGATTATGTTTTTTCAATTTGATAGAAGTTTAGATATACCTGTTTTATTTTTAATATTTAATAGACCTGACACAACCGAAGAGGTTTTTCAGGCCATTAGGCTTGCTCAACCCAAAAAATTATATGTTGCAGCAGATGGGCCTAGGACCTTCAAAGAAGGAGAAAAACAACTTTGTCAAAAAACAAGGGAAATAATTAACCAGGTTAACTGGGATTGTGATGTAAAAACCTTATACAGAGATTCTAATTTAGGTTGTAAAGAGGCAGTGAGTGGGGCAATAAATTGGTTTTTTGAAAATGAAGAATTAGGAATAATTCTAGAAGATGATTGTCTGCCTGATTTGAGTTTTTTTTATTTCTGCAAAGATTTGCTTTTGAAGTATAAGGATAATGAACAAATTATGCTTATTGGTGGACATAATTTTGTAAGAGATCAAATTAAGCTAAAGTCAAGTTATTACTTTAGTCATTACCCTCATATTTGGGGATGGGCTACTTGGAAACGTGCTTGGGAAAAGTATGATAAAAATATTTTAAATTTAGATTTATTTATAAATGAAAAACTTCCAAATATTTATATTTCTTACAAACAAAGGAAATACCTAATTAATAATTTAAAATTAACTAAATTTAATGATATTAATACTTGGGATTACCAATGGGGGTATAGTATTTTGAATAACAAAGGCTTGGCAATAACTCCTGTCAAAAATATGGTTATAAATTTGGGTTTCAGAAATCAATCTACTCATTCATTTCTTAGGGACAAAAAAAGAGAAATATCTAAACTTGAACAAATGGATTTTCCCTTGATTCATCCTGATAGTTTTGATGTAAATTTGAATCTTGATTTTATAACATATAATAATGTGATGAGTAAGAGTCCTAGTAGGTTGTTAAGATTGATGTTGGAAAATGGTTTTCTTGAGATTTTAAAATATTTTTGGAAAAGTAGAGTAACTGTAAAATAAAGAAAAATTGGTTTTATTATTTTAACTTAGATTTCTTTGTCAAGAAAAAAAATATTGTTTTTGCTCCATATACCCCCTCCAGTGCATGGATCTTCGGTAATTGGCCTTTCAATAAAAGAAAGTGTGCTTATTAACCATATTTATCATTGTATTTATGTTAACCTAAGTACTTCAATAAGTCTTCAAGAAATTGGCAGGAATGCTATCATAAAGGTGTTTAGATACCTTAATATCCTTAAGGAGTTTACGAAAAATTTTATTTATAATAAACCAGACTTATGTTATATAGCTGTTAATTCTAGAGGAATTGGTTTTTATAAAGATATTTTATTTGTTTTAATTGCTAAGTTTTTTAATGTTCCAATTTTATTTCATTTTCACAATAAAGGTGTTTCAATAAATCAAAATAAAGTGATTGACAATTTTTTATACAAAATTGCTTTTAAAAATTCAAAAGCAATATTACTTTCAAAATTTTTATACGATGATGTTAAAAAGTATTTCTCTACATCAAATATTTTTTATTGTCCAAATGGAATAAAAAACTTGTCTTTAGATGAATCATACAATTTTTTTACAAAGATTATTAAGTCAGATTCTGAAGTTGTAAGGCTTTTGTTTCTCTCAAATTTAATGGAATCAAAGGGAGTATTTGTTCTTTTGAAAGCTTTAAAAATATTAATTGATAAGGGAATTTCTTTTTTGTGCACATTTGTGGGTGCTGAGGCTGATATCAGTATTGAACAGTTCTATAAAATTTCAAAAGAATTAGGAGTGGAAAATAATGTAAATTATGTAGGGAAGAAGTTTGGTGATGAAAAATTTGAATATTATAAAAATTCGGATGTTTTTATTTTCCCAACATTAAATGAATCATTTGGTTTAGTAAATCTGGAAGCGATGGCTTTTAGTCTACCTATTATTTCAACTTTTGAAGGAGGTATTCCTGATGTTGTTAAAGATGGTGTTACTGGATTTCTTATAAATCCAGGTGATATTAATCAATTGGCATTTCAAATTGAAAAATTAATAAAAGATCCAAAATTGAGATTAGAAATGGGTAAAGCTGGTAACGATAGATATATTGAGAAATTTACTTTGGAAAGATTTGAAAAACGTTTTGTTCAAATTTTGAATAATGTAATTTAGATTTTTTTGGTTTAATTTATATAAAAAAATGATTCAATAAATATGAAAATTTTATTCAACTCTTTATTGTTAAGTATTTATGTGAAGCTTAGAAAAAGTTTCATGAAAAGGAAGTTAGGTGAGGGGAGTTCTTATTTTGTATTTAAAAAAATTTATCAAAATAATTTTTGGAATAGTTCTGAGAGCATTTCTGGGACAGGGTCTGAAACTATCCAAACTTATAAAATAGTAAATGAGTTGAAAAATTTATTTCTTAATTACGATATTAAATCTATTTTGGATCTTCCATGTGGTGATTTTGGCTGGATGAAAAATGTAGATTTGACTGGTATAAGTTATTTAGGAGGAGATATTGTTGATGATTTAATTAAAGTAAATTGTGAGAAATTTCGAATAGGGGATAATATTAATTTTAAAACGATAAACATGATTACGGATTCTTTACCATATCATGATCTTATTTTAGTGCGAGATTGTTTTGTACATCTTTCTTATGCTGATATTTTTAAAAGTGTTAAAAATTTAAAAGCATCTGGTTCTAAATATTTGCTTACAACATCTTTTACTGAATATAGACGTAATTTTGATATTATCACTGGAGACTGGAGGCGTTTAAATTTTGAAATTCATCCCTTTAATTTTCCAACTCCTATTTTCGTTTTAAATGAAAATTGTACAGAGGGAAATGGTAAATTCTATGATAAGTCCTTAGTTCTTTGGGATCTTCAATCAATTAATATATAATATATTTATTATAATTTTAAGTTTTAATTGTATTTCTTTATAATTTAATTAAGTCCTTTTATCTTTCTATATATAGCATAGTTAATTATGAGGTTCTTGGATTATAAAATCTGTTCTGAGCTCCCAGAAATTCCTTCAGATAGAAAAATATTCGTTAATACAATTAATCCTCATTCTTATTGCTTGGCTGAAGATGATATTTTTTTTAAGAATGCTTTGATTTCTTCAGATTTTTTAATTCCTGATGGTATTGGTGTAGTTTGGGCTTTTTCATTTCTTTATAAAAAGAAGATTAAAAAAATTTCTGGTTATGATATGCACCTACATTTTTTAAAATTATTAAGCAATAGAAAGGGTAAAGTCTTTTACCTGGGTTCATCTGAAGAAACTTTATATAGGATTAAAAATCGACTTTCTATTGATTTTCCTGCCCTTACAGTTTCTAATTTTAGTCCTCCTTATAAAAGTGAATTTTCTGAGGAAGATAGTTTGGAAATGCTTCATGCTATTTCAAAGTGCTCACCTGATATACTTTTCGTCGGAATGACTGCACCCAAACAAGAAAAATGGGTTTATAAGTATAGAGAGTTTATTGATGCTAAAGTTATTTGTTCAATAGGTGCTGTGTTTGATTTTTATGCGGGTACTGTAAAACGTCCTAATGAGTTCTGGATCAAATTAGGGTTGGAATGGCTTTTTCGTTTCCTAAAAGAACCCCGCAGGTTATGGAAAAGAAACCTAGTTTCTACGCCTAAGTTTATTTTGGATATGTTACGAATCAAAAGTAATCTGTTTTAATGTCTGGTTTTTAAAAATTCCCTTCGACTTAGATTTTTAAATCTTTTTTTGTAAGTTGAGTTTACTCATTGTCCTGTCTCTTTTTTAATTGAACAGGTTTTTTTTCAAAAACTTTACGAGTACTGTTTATAGCAAAATTGTAAAAGATAGGTAGTTTAGATTGTTTTGCCTGGTGATTTGTTTTTTCTCATTTCTTGTATTTTAGTTTGCCTTAAATTCTAATGCGTCTGTTTGTGATTTTTTTGTTCTTTTTTTGCTTAAACACCTCAAATGCTCAGGTGTTAATGAGGGAATTTAATTTTACATCAGAAAAAGCTAGACGAGATTTTTTACTGGATCAAGATCCTTTTTTAAACGGAATACGCCCCAAGCTTTCTTTAGGTAGAGAATCTGTAGATGTCATCCCTATTGAGAAGATTCCTGAATTGGAAATTCAAATTCAGCCAATTTATTCCATTTTTAGATTTGCTTCCCATCGTCCGTACGGATGGGGTGATTTTGGATTAGTCCCAGGAGCGGGATTTCAACAGTACCTTTCTTCCGGGGTTGAGAGCAAATGGAAGTTTTTAAAGTTCTCTTTTCTGCCGGAGGTTGTTTTCTCTCAAAACAAGGCTTATGATGGTTTTGGGGAAGGTTTACCAACTTCCTCGATCAGAGATAAATATTTTCTCTGGAATTACGGAGATTTCCCTGAGCGTTTTGGAGATAGTCCCACAGCTCGATTTTGGTGGGGACAGTCTAGTTTGACTGCTTCCTACGGACCATTTGAAGCAGGGATTTCTACGGGTAATGTATGGTGGGGGCCAGGTCAATTTAATTCCCTTTCTTTTTCCCATAATTCGGAAGGGTTCCCTAAGTTTTCCATTAATACCACTAAGCCTGCTAAAACTTTCTTAGGGGATATTGAAACTGCCTTAATTTTTGGTATGCTCCGAAGTAGCAATCAGGAGGCTGCTCAAAATCAAGAATTAAATAATCGATATTTCCGCAGCCTTCCTACTGATTGGAGGTACTTGAATGCGTTGATGTTTGACTATTCCCCTAGATGGGTGGATGGTTTGCATTTAGGTTTTGTCAGGACGTTTCAGGTTTACGATAGCATTCGAGGAAATACCTTATATGATTGGCTTCCGGTTTTGGAAGGATTTCAAAAGAAAAACTTTTTCCAAAATGGGAATACTGTGGATTTTGATGCCAATGGGAGAAGTCAGCAGTTGATATTATTTGGAAAATATTCCTTTAAAAAAGCGAAAGGGGAGATCTATTTTGAGTTGGGAAGAAGGGATCATGCTTTTAATTGGAGGGATTATATCCTAAGCGCTGAGCATGCCAGAGCCTATTTGTTTGGATTCCTAAAGCTGATTTCATTACCCAAAGCCAATCGATACCTGCAGCTAAGAGGGGAAATCACCCATCAGCAAGAATCGATAAATCGGGTAATTCGATATGAAAATCCAGGGGGATTTTTAAGCTGGCAAATGCACGGTCAGGCTAGAGGATTCACCAATCGTGGACAAGGGCTAGGAGTGGGAATAGGTCAAGGAGCCAATGTGCAAACCTTGGAGGTAGCGGTGGTTGAGGGTTGGAATAAAATGGGAATACAGCTCGAGCGCTTGGAAAATGATCAAGGATTTTACTATAGATCTTTTTATTTGCCAACTGAATACAAACCCTGGATAGATTATTCCTTAGGCTTTCTTTTCGACAAGCAGTTAGGGAGTTTGCTGCTAAGTTCCAAGCTGCAGGTGATCCATGCGAGAAATTACCAGTGGCAGCTCGACCCGCTGAGCACCTCGGAGTTCCCCCGCGGCCGTAACCTGACCAGCGTCTTGGCTCAGGTGAGTGCGGTGTATTTTTGGTAACGTCATTGCGAGGGGACGTCATTGCGAGGGTAGAAATCGGTCATTGTGATTGTTATTGAAGTCTTCCTACCCGAAGCAATCTATACCTGTTGCCAAGATCGCTTCGGCGTACCTCCTCGCGATGACGTGGCGCCCGAAGCAATCTTTAGTGTTTATTATAAAAGATCGCTTCGAAGCAGTAAGCTTCTTAGCTAAATTTTGAGTGTCATTTTGCTTCTCGCGATGACGTTTCGCGATGACGTGGTCGTCATTGCGAGGGTAGAAACCGGTCATTGTGATTGTTATTGAAGTCTGCCTACCCGAAGCAATCTATACCTGTTGCCAAGATCGCTTCGTCGTACCTCCTCGCGATGACGTGGCACCCGAAGCAATCTATACCTGTTGCCAAGATCGCTTCGTCGTACCTCCTCGCGATGACGTGGCGCCCGAAGCAATCTTTAGTGTTTCTTACAAAAGATCGCTTCGTCGCTTCCGTCATTGCGAGGGTAGAAATCTGACATGGTAGTTATTACAAAGGGCAGCCTACCCGAGGCAATCTATTCCTAATGACTAGATCGCTTCGTCGTGCCTCCTCGCGATGACGTGTCTGCTCCTCGCGATGACGTGCTTGCTCCTCGCGATGACGTTAGTGCTCCTCGCGATGACGTGGCACCCGAAGCCTGCCCTCCGAGAGGCGGGCAATAT